>Ga0210057_1006707_pt1 | contig 14230 bp, 14 predicted proteins | sample CryGeyCG2114_010_2_FD_183968 | JGI IMG/M metagenome (GOLD analysis project Ga0210057, IMG submission 183968) | Groundwater microbial communities from aquifer - Crystal Geyser CG10_big_fil_rev_8/21/14_0.10 (SPAdes) (version 2) | ecosystem: Environmental > Aquatic > Deep subsurface > Groundwater ... | reverse complement strand
TGATGCTGGAATATTTAGCTCGGGAAAAAGACTATTGTCTTTGGTAATCGCAAAAGCTTGTTTTAGTTCAATGGGATAGTAGGTATAACCATTATAATAACTCGACATGTCGTATTCTCCTATTTACTAATAGTTATAGATTTATAATTATAAACGGACATTCGTTGGACGGGGGTTCGATTCCCGTGTGGTCCACCAACTTTCCCATAGAAAAGAAAGTTGGTGGATACCCTCCCCCTCAAAGATTTCCCAAGTATTTTGAATTACTTCAATTAGGTTTCAATTAGTTGCATCAGTCGTTCCGAGTTCAACGTGTCTGGAAATGTCTCGACATTACCCTCGTTGGCTTACTCGTGGCTTAGTTTTGGCTTACCACCAAGATTTTGGCCGTCATCCAGTGACTAAGCAGCGTAGTTTTACCTGCTGATTTTGGCATTAACTTACCAAGATCAAAGGGGCTAAGCGTGTAGTCAGTCAAAGAGCATTTTTAACCCGATTGAGAGGAGAAAATGCTTATGAAAGCAAAACAAAAAAGAAACAGGTATCGCCGCTCGGATACCAAGATTGTAACCAAAGAAGCCAAGGTACTCAATTTTTTGCGTGAGTCTCGAAGGCTTTCCATGAGGAAGGTAGGTAAACTTATTGGTCTGTCCGATACCTTTGTCAGCCATTGCGAGCAAGGCCGAATTGATCTCACTGCGGGCGTAATTGCCAAATTCCTTCACGCCTATGGATATGACTATGGCCACTTCCAAAAACTTGTCCTGGGGCAAATTGAAATGCCCCAAGACCTTTTGGAAGAATGCCTTGGCCTTCTCAAAAAAATGAGCGAGGACAAATTAAAAACGGTGAAGACGATTCTGCAGACGTTTTAAGAAAATTATTTTTTCTTTTTTAATAACTTTTAGTTCCGGAAGTTGATGAGTTTCGATTAATTTTTTGTTGGGCATATGCTCCTTGTTAAGTAGTGATTTCAGTGTGGTAACTAAAATTCTAGCAAACAGGACTTATGCCCTTCTTATTTGCTCAGGAAACAGTGTCTCCCACTATCAAGTGTAAAGACCCAGTAGTACATCGAAGTATTTTTGAAAACGCTAAATTACAGCAGGGCCGATTTCGAAATTTTAGTGAATAAGAGGGCTCAAGGCAAAGGGTGACTTTTCGACTACCGAAACCAACTTGAGTTCCGGCTGGCCCTCAATCTCTTATGTGGTAAAATAGCAAGCCTGTAGTTCATCGAAACTACTGGCTTGCTGTTTGTTTACTCTGTTAAATTTCTTCAAAAAAAAGCTCACCTTGTACATTTTCTTTTCTTTTTTTTCCGATAAAAGTTTTCATGTTCCCATACTGCCGATCAGTAAACATTAATACATTAATTGTTCCAGTTTGTGGAAGATTTGATTCGATTATTTTTATATATTTCTCAGCCATTTCTTTGCAAGAACAAAACCTTAAATAAATCGAAAATTGGGCCATTTCAAAGCCATTATCTAAGAGCATCTTGCGAAAAGAAGTAGCGGCATGTTGCTCCGATTTTACTAATACTGGAAGATCAAAACTAACTTGTAGCCACATAATCCGGTACGCTGTTGTTTGCTTCATTTTTTATCATTTGTGTTTAGAATAATATTTTTACAAAAAGAGAGTTCAATATTTCCTGTCTCAATGCTTTTAGAATAGCTTTCTATTAATTTTAAAATCGAATTTGAAACAGTTTGCTTCTTTTCATCGTGAACAACATTTTAATTGAGTGCAGAAATTAAAATCTTTTTTGTATCAGTGTTTAGCACTTCTTCCTCCAATTCAAAGTAAAGGCGGTAAACGATTTGATCAACAACTGGCCGATAAGGTTCAATAAAATCATCAACAAGGCAAAATGCATTTTCAGAGTTGTCATGCCCAACACCGAGACTTGGATATAGTCCAGATGAGCAAATTGCCCTTGCAACACTCGACCGTATAATGGCGTACCCATAATTTAAAAATGAATTAATCGGATTATCTTGATCTGATCGTAAAAAGTTTTCCCCAAATAATTTTTTCCAATAGCGCTTTGCTGATTGTGCTTCATGACCTTCACTGTCTCCCGATTTTACATTGAGAGAAAAAGTCATCAACCCATCATCGTCACCAAGGTAATGTGCCAATACCTTTCCTTGATTGAATATCTTTTGGGAAATTACTTGTTTCCATACATTTTTTTTGAAAGGTAAGGAAAGTTCCATTTGTTGATGAATTTTTTTATGATGTAGCCTGCTTGGAGAATAGGGCCATAAAAATGTAAATGGCATGTAACCATTTTGACAAAAGATAGCCATGGTTCCATTTTCCAATAAACGATTTAACAAGTTTGTAGTTACAGTTTGACCGAAATTTGAAAAAAGTAATGTTGAAATATCTGCTAATGGAATTCTTTTAACAATCTCTTTGTCTTTTGATATTTCCAAAAAACCTCTATCAACGCAAAGGTACAGCCCATCAGTGGATATTTCAACGATTTTTTCAAGCAAGTATTTTCTCCTTAGAAGGGTTGGCAAGACGAATTTTCTTTTCTTTAAATGTATTGAATTTCAGATACAGAGGTTTCAATGTTTGATTATTTACTGGGAAAAGGGTTGCATGTTTATTGCCTTCAGATGGCGTAATCGTCTTGATTAACCAATATCTTCCTTCTACAAAAACAGTATCTCCTCCATGCAAGACCATAACTTTTTTAGAGGCAGGATGTATTTTTTTGTCTCTTTCCTTCTCGCGATTTTTAATATAATTATCTAATTTTGCACCCTTATATTTATTTGCCTCGTAGTAATTTACGGCCTCGCAACGCCACTCTTTGCTATGATGATCTTCCCAAATTTGTAATTCGCAGGTCCCAGTAGAAATATACCATTTTTCATGCAATGGGTTGGATAGAGGATGCCTAACCTGAATCGCTGATGAATCTTTTTTATACAGTTTTATTTTCTGCATTTTGGCAGATTCAAATGCATTTTTTAAGGTTGATAGATCAGGACTTGCCTTTAATGCCATATTACGAAAATGTTGGTCACATATAACATTCAACAAGTCCTGTGTTTTAGAACCAATATCCTTATTTTTTTTATTTGCTTTCTTTTCTATTTTTTCCTTTTGTTTCTCAATTTTCCCCGTCAAACCCTCCATATATAAAGCAGCATCTTTTCTTTCTGTAAGGTTGTATCCATGTGATTGCGCAAATTCATCATTTTCCTTGGGTCTGCCATAGGCGGTCGCATCAAAGAAACAGTTTTTGTATGAATGATCAACTTTGTGATCCACTATCACTTTTGAAATTTTATCAGTTACAGACTGGCGAAAATTTAACCACGGCTCATCAAGTTCAAATTTATTTATTCTTTTAGTCTCTATATTATTGCGTATTTTCCAGAGGTATTTAGGTGTTGAAAGGCCAATGACGATTGCATCAATAGCATGATGTCGATGATCATCACGATTTTTGGTTTCTTGCTCTGGGAGATTGTTTAATTGGGTTAAGATTTTATTTAGGCCAAGTGTATGTCGTATTTTGCCCGTAAAGGCACCTTTGGTCACATTTATTTTATTCGACGGTAGAATCGCTTCAAAATACTTTTTGGCAAGTTTTGATAGGTAGCGCGTGTCATTGAGTTGCGAGGCAACCCATGAATTTTCTTCCAAATATTGTGCCATCGCATTTGGAAAAAACCGTTTTCTTATACCGTATGGCAATTTTTGAATCCGCTCAAGAATTGCTTCGTATTTTACGGGGTCATGCCCCCAAGCTTCAAACGGGGAGCGATTGTTTTTTTCCTTATTTGCATTTCTCATGGCGAGGGTTTTATTACTCATAGAATCATCAAGCGTTTTTGAGTATGGAAGAATGTGTTCAATTTGAACCTGATTATCATCAAAGAGTGCATCTAAATTTATTGTCTTGCCTGTGTAAGGGCATACTCGATTCCCTGAAAGATCAGGAACATTATGATGCCACAAGCGAAAACGTAGCCGATTATCATAGGTATCAGGTCTTCCAGCCTGAGTTAATTCTGTTTTTAAGCGTTCATTGAGTTTTGATTCTCTTTCTGCTTTTTTTGGAACTTCTCATTTTGTTCCTTGTTCATTTTTAATTCACGGGCCAATTCAACTACAACATATTCGGGCTTCCCATATTTAGAAATAATTTGATTAACTATTTTAAATAACTGCATTAATCCACAATGAACGGTCGGATTGGTTACTCTTCGGCTCCCATCTGGTCTCGGAATTGTTTCTTTAGAAAGATATAAATCATATCTGGGTAAAGAATCATTTATAGGTCGTACTTCTTCTGGAAACTCTTTTCTTTTAAAAGAACCAGTGCTTCATCAACTCTGCTAAAACCACCATCAATCATTGCAGAGCAAAGTTTTTTCAATGATTCTATGGAAAATGTGCAATAGCTTGATGGAAATTTTTCTGCATTAATTGTTGAAAGTTCAATGATGACATTTGCATCAATGCCTATGGCATTAAGCTCATCCTTTACCTCTTCATCGCTTTCACATGAATATAAAATTTGTGCAATGTCATTTAATTGATCATAAGTGGAGGTTAATTTGGTCCATGAAAAATCTTTCTTCTTAGGATTTTTATCGGAAATTTTATTCAAAATCTTTGAGCCTACGCTGTCACCTTTGAGGTGATTACGAATTTCAGATTCCAGATTGAATTTGGTTGCTAAATCCTTACCCAGAATAGTTCTAATTTGATCAAAATCAACTTTTTCTTTTTCTAGTAATTTCTGTGTAATTTTCTTTTTATCCTCAGTGGATATTTCTTCTAATTTGCCATTATTTTCAATTTTAAGATTGGAAACCTGTTGCAAAACCCTGAATAGTTGAAAATAAGGAGAATATATTGGTGCTCTTTTAGTCGTAGGGTCTAATTCGCAGTTACCTACATCCTCTTCCTTTGATTTTAATGGTCTTTGATAAAAAATGATTTCTTTTAATTTTGATATTTCAATGTGAGGGAAAAATTCGGATTGTTTTTTTAAAATAAGATCAAATTCGTGCTCAATGATCTGTCTTGTGGGATGCAAGGGTAATTCAGAGCGGGCCCTTTTAATGTCACCATGCTGTTTGTCCCCCTTTTCATCCAGTCCTTTTTTGTAAAGATATTCTCCATAGCTTCTATATCCCTGCAAAGTTTCTTCTAACTTTTTTAGTTTATCTTTGAATTTTCCTTCCTTGCTTTCTTTATCGCCTTTGCGTGATGATTTAAATCCTCTGCGTTTTGATAAATGGAGAATAGCTCTTCCAATTTCTGGGGGGGGCAATTTTTCATCAAGCGCTCTTGCTCTTAGTTCATAAGGGTCAAGTAACTTTAAGCTCTCTTGTTCTTCAATGTTAAGAGTGAAAAAACCCTGTCTTTTAAGTTCATTCAATAATTTTTTATAACGGCGATTTTTTCTGTCACGAGTTCGTCGAGCTTGTCTCGCCATTCTTCGAACTACAGCATTAGATTCGCCCGTTTTTGGAATCCTGCCATTCGAGAAAATGCGGGCACCGCAGTCAAGTAATCCTATGGGCTGATCCATTTCATTGAGTTTCAACGCCGCCCATCCAAGTGAATTAGTACCTAGATCAATGCCAAGACCATATTTCATATTTGCATCCTTGCAAAAAGTTTAAAATCTGCTAAGCTTCATCACATAGGGCATCAAAATTTTACCACATAAGAGATTGAGGGCCTTCCGGTAACAAGACGTATTTTACGTCACCGAATGAAGAGACTTCGCTACGGCTGGTCTCTTTTTTTTTGTCAAAAATCTCATTCTTTAAGTGTTACCAGTTTGTTTCCCTGTAGTAGAATTATAAAGCTTAATTAGTTTTATTGAATTTAATTTTTTTTCTTAACCGTCGGAAATTTATTTAGGGCCTATTCGTCCAATGTTTTGATTTTTCGTCACAAACAAACTTGATCAATTATAGGATCTTGGACCAAATTTCAGTTTATCTAAAAATAAAATAACGATATTATGTCACCTTGTTTTTATCTCGCTCAACCTCCTAATATTACAATCAATTTCTCTTTAGTATCCCTTCCTGTTTCAATAAAAGTGACGAAATTTCGTCATATACTCCACCATTCTCGATAATCTATTAATATCTTTTTGTCGAAAACAGGGTACCTCGGATGGAAATCAGGGTACTTAGGACTACTTATTACCCCATTTATCCATATAAATATCCATATATGTCCATAAATATCCATATATATCCATATTTCTTGCTTTTATGGCTATTTATAGATATATTTATGGATATGGAATTACACGAAAAAGATATGACTATTAGCCCTAAAATACTCAAACTGATCGCAGAAATAGATGAGTTCAAGGGGAGCTGGCTTTCGCTAGGACAACTTGCTCCAGAGAGGCTCACGTCACTAAAAAAAATTGCCACTATCGAATCAGTGGCCTCTTCTACGCGTATCGAGGGAGTAAAGCTTAGCGATTCAGAAGTAAAGGCACTCCTATCTGGTTTGGATATCAACTCATTTAAAAATAGAGATGAAGAAGAAGTGGCCGGCTACGCAGAAGTAATGAATTTAATTTTTGATAGTTTCAGAGAAATACATCTTAACGAAAATATTATTAAACAACTCCATCAAGTGCTTTTGAAATTTTCAAGTAAAGATGTTCGACATCGAGGCGAATATAAAAAATTAAATAATCATGTTGAAGCCTATGGACCAGATGGAAAAAGTTTGGGAGTTATTTTTCAAACTGCAACTCCATTTGATACCCCCTTTAAAATGGAAAAACTAACCGCATGGCTTAATAATTCTCTTATTGAAACAGATTCTCACCCACTTATTGTTATCGCAATATTTGTCCTTGATTTTCTAGCGATACACCCATTTCAAGATGGTAACGGAAGACTCTCTAGAGCACTCACGACGCTTCTTCTACTTAAATCAAATTATGACTACGTACCTTATTCGTCTATGGAGCGTGTGATTGAAGAAAACAAAGACAAGTATTATTTAAATCTAAGGGCAGCTCAAACAGAAGTGGATAGTGAAAGTGCTCAGCTTGTAAAGTGGATTGAATTTTTCCTCGATTGTTTATCTAAGCAGAAAAATACTCTATTAAGAAAACTCGAAAAAGAAAAAGCCTTAGTTTCTCTGCCTAAATTATCTGAACAAATTATGATTTCGTTAAAAGAACATGGAAAACTTTCTTTGTCTGAAATCGTGAAACTGGTTGGGGCCAATAGAAACACAGTGAAGTCGCATCTTTTTAAACTTATTGAAGTAAAACAAATTCAGAAAGAGGGGACGGGAAAAGGAACGGTCTATTATATTTAATTGGTGTAGCCAACTGGTGACGAGCTGTCACCAGTTGAACGATCCGTAGTAATAATCGGTAGCGTTTTCGCTTAGAAGTATTGTGGGCCAAGTACCTCCCACCACTATCGTCTATAATTTCAGTTGTTTAGAATAAAAAACCACGTCCGATTTGGACTTGGTGGACGCATTTCAAAAACACTTGAATCTCAAGAAACATTTACTCAAGGAGGAGGAAGTGGGTTACTACGTTAAGTCATTGCCATGGAAAAAATCAAAACCTAAATGGAAAGTACAATTTGTCTCTTACAAAAAAGAACATATCAATGCGATTAATAACTCAAGATCAATTAAACCTAAAAAAACTTGGGATATATCAAAGGAAAGATTAAAACCTTTAGGCTTTTATAAAGATATGACAATTGATGAAGCGAAGGCGAGGAGCAGACAACTAAATATTCAAAAAAATTTAAAAGAGCAGGAAGAAAAAATAAGAAAAATAGAAAGAAATGAAAAATATCTTATATTAAAACAAGATTTCAAAATGCCTGAGGAATTTGTTTTAGAGTTTGAAAAAAGATTTATAACAAGAACCTATCTCTCAAATGATAGAATTAAAAATACTAATAGAATTAAGCTCAGATGGAGGGCCGCTCAAAAGTTGATTATCGCAATAGAAAGTGAGCCGAGTGATTGGTACTATAATATTTATGACTTCTATGATTATTTTTATAATAAGCAACTTAGTATCCGTTACATGAATGAGATTCTAAAGATCGTAAATCTTTGGGGATTTTTTATCTGTAAAAAGATGGGACGACCCTTTTTAGAAGTTCCGAAACCAGGAGGGTACGAAAGAAGAAGAATAATTGATGCGTATTTTCAAAAAATCAAGAATATACCGAAGAAGTCTGGGCCAATAACATTATTAAAATTACTAAGGGCTAGAGATAGATTAAGAAATGATTTATATAACTGGGTTTATTTAACTGTTTGGTTTGGACTTCGTCCTAAGGAAGTCGACAATCTTCATGATCATTATTATTGGAAAGTCGAAACTCTTTTTAACGGAAGAAGAGTTTTGTGGGTTTACCAAACTAAAGTGATTGCTTTACCCGTTGAAGACAGATGGAAACCTATCCCAATTCTTTATGATGAACAAGTAAAAGCAATTTCTATACTTGAAAGCGGAGATTTTAAACGACCACTAGTTAAAACAATGAGAGAACATTTCGGAAATGATGTCTCACTTTACGGAGGAAGAAAAGCCTTTACTGATTTGATGCTTTCTAAAGGTCACACATTGGAAAATATCAGTGTTTGGATGGGGCATTCAACCATTAATCGAACTTGGAAGAGTTATAAGAATAGAAGAAAATATCATATTCAATATGGAACATAGTGATTGATATGTAATTTCATAGTGTTTGATGATGCTTTTTTGATGTTAATCTATCAGATGGAGGGGATTACCATGGAAGATATTAAAATAAATAGAAGAAGCATTAAAGAGATCCGAGAGGATATGCTTAAAATTAATGATCGAAGACCATCAAAAGAAGAGCTGATTGATTTAGTGAAAATTATTAATGAGAATGCAATTATAGAGAATGAAGAAGAGTTAGATTAAAATTGAATTTTTAGTTTAATTTGATCATTGAATTCACCATTAAAACCAGTGATTTTTATAATAAATCTAAACCGATTTTTTAAAATTACCTCTCCAGTGAGAATTGGGTTGTTTTACATATAAAAACGAGGTAAATTCTCGCTGTAGAGAGAATTGTTTGTGTTTCATCTAATATGTGATATAATTCTCATTGTAATGAGAATTACTGAGGTTAGCATGAAAAAGATAATAGATAGCGAAAAAGATTTAGCGATTGCTTTGAAAGAGAGAAGAAAAGAACTGGGGATAACTCAAAAAGATCTGGCCTCTGTTTGTGATCTTTCCCATAACGGTATCAGTCGTATTGAGGTTGCTGATTCAGATATTAAACTTTCGACACTTCTAAAAATGAGTAAGTTTTTAGGTTTCAAAATTACCTTAGAGATGGATGAGTAATGAAAAACTTAAATGTATTTTATGAAAATCTATTGGTAGGAGTTTTCTCCCAAGATAAAGAAATGATTCACTCATTTCAATATGATGACGAGTGGATAGAAAATAAAAATTCATTTCCAATATCAATATCTATGCCTCTACAAAAAGAGGCGTTTGGAAACAAAGTTACCTTGGCCTTTTTTGAAAACTTACTACCAGAAGGAAATGTAAGGGCAGTTTTAGAGAAATGGCATCACTCAGAGGGAGCATTTAATACACTTTCAAAATATGGGGAGGATTGTGCAGGGGCCTTAGTTATAACAAATAAAAAAAGTCCACCCAAAGGTAAAAGCAAAGAGCAAAATTTAGAAATAAAATTATCTGAAATTTATACTGCCATTGATGAAAGTAAGGGGGCGGTCGATTTTATAGCAGATAAAAATCCAGGCTATCTTTCAATCGCCGGAGCACAGGATAAGTTTCCATGTATATTTGAAGATGGAAAGATTTATTTACCAAAAAGTGGAAGGCCGACCACTCATATTGTCAAAACACCAATTATTATGAAGGGGATAAAAGAGTCTGTTTATAACGAATATTTTTGCATGAAGTTGGCATCTCGAATTGGCTTCAAAGTTCCAGATGTTTTTGTAATTGAGGGGATACATCCTTTATTTATTGTCCAAAGGTATGACCGATTAGTATTTGAGAAATCAATGAAGAGAATTCATCAGCAAGATTTTTGTCAGGCCTTAGGGATACTTAGCAGTGAAAAATACGAAGCCGATGGAGGGCCAAGCTTTGTGACAGATTTTAATTTAATGATTGAAAATGTTGCAGCAAAGAAAAAAGTTGAATGCACATTTCGTCTGATCGACTGGTTATGTTTTAACTTATTGATTGGAAACAATGATAGTCATTCAAAGAATATTTCTTTTTTAATGATTGATGGGAAATATGATCTAGCACCATTTTATGATCTTATTTCAACAGCAATTTATCCTAGTTTAGATTCCAGATTTTCTTTAAAAATTGGTGGAGAAAGCACTCTTCATAAAATGGGAAAAAAGGCGATAGCGCTTGAAGAAAAAACTCTCGGAATAAAAGAAGGGACAATCATTGAGAGGATGAATCAGATCTACCAAGCTATTATTAACGTTCAGGATGAAATTATAAGAGAGATGAATACACAATTTCCTAATGCAAAAATACATAAACGTATAAAAGAATTAATTTTTGAACGGGCAAAAAACTTTAAACGAGTAGGACTGAAACTTTCGAAGCCTTCCTAAATAAATAGTTTTAAATTCCGAATAGAAATTGACTACAAGGTATTTGTCGCATCAGTCACTTCGAGGATAATGTTTGCAGCGTTAAATGTACCATCTTCATTTTTTAATTTTATTGCCATTTCCTTAGAATATTCTTTTATCGGTTGAGATTTTAAAACATTTTGTATCATTGTTAAGAGTGCTTTTGATGTTAATTTTTTCCGTTCAAGAACTTCTCCTGCTCCAAGTCTTTTTACACGATATCCATTATCAAATTGGTCCAAACAAAAAGGTAATACAATTTGTGGAACACCTGCCTTTAGGCAATTTGCTGTAGTTCCGATTCCTCCTTGATGTATAATGAGATTGGCAAATGGAAATACTTTTGTGTAAGGGACATAATTGAGAAATAGGATAGTATCGGTGTTGAATTTTTTAAATTCACTTAGAAATTTTTTACCGGTTGTGATTATACAACCTGCCTTCAGCTCTTTTGCTACATCATAAAAGATATTCAAGAATTCGATAGGATCTAAAATAGTTGTGGACCCAAGTGTGAAAATAATAATTGATTTATTTTTGGAGATAAATCGATTTACTTCTTCCTTGAGAGGGGCGTTTTGTATTGGATCATAAAAAACAAACCCTGTTGTAGTGGCGTTCGATGGCCAGTCCGGCTTCTTGTCATAAAAATGTTTTGACCAAAGACATAAAGTTTTTTGCCCCTGAAATAATCCTTCCCAAAAAGGATTTTGACCTGCATCCATCCCATATTCTTGACGTAATTTCTTTAATGGGTTTGCCCATGGTTCAGAAATTTTAAAGAGCTGCTTTAATATAAAGTGGTGAATGTAATGAGGGAGAAGTCTCATTTTGCCTAAAAAAGGTATGGGCGCTAAAATAGGAGGATCATACCCGGACCACATAGAAATAGGTGCAATAATACTATTTACCCAGGGAACTCCTGAAATATGGGAGACGATTGGAACAAAATATGTGAGGACACTTGATACAATTAAATCTGCTCCTTCGGTTATTTGCAAAAGATCGTCTATACTTTTGTAATTCTGGAAAAATAAATTGTTTATGCAGAATTTCGGGGCCTTTTTGAGTATCAAGTACTGCTTTGATTATCTTTGGATCTTCATGGTTTATATATGGGCGTATTGGATGAAAGTTAATGTCTGCCGCTTCTATATAGGTCCTGTAGAATTCACTGGCAGCGATTATTGGATGATGACCCATCTCTTGCAATTTCTTTGCAATTCCCATAACAGGGTGAAGATCACCTAAGCTTCCAATCGTTGTAAAAATGATTTTTTTCATTGTAAATACCTGCCTTCGATGTATAATGAATATTACCACGTAAATTCATTTTAGGGTAGAGTTTTGAGAAGTTTGGACCAAGAAAAAAGAAAATTAATAATGAGGATTGCTCGATCTCATTTTAAATCGAGTGGTTTTCAGAAAACTTCGATGTCTGGTATAGCAAAAGAGGCCGGATTAGCGGTGGGAACACTTTATCTATACTTCCCAAATAAGGGCGAACTCCTAAAAAGTACAATTGAAGATTTTGTTGATGAGCATGAAGCACAAATTAGAAAAATTCAATCTTCTAAAACACAAGTAGACAAAAAATTGAAAGCATATCTTCTCGGACGATTTGAGGCAGTTTGTGAAGTTCGAAATGATGAAAGTCGAAATTCAGAATTAAATAGGAAGATATTGGATTTATTTCCAGAGAGGCGACAGGAAGAGGGCCTTCTAATGGTTAATACTGTAACAGAAATTCTAAACTCTGGGACTGAGTCATGCTATTTTAGTAACATCAAAAATATCTCACATGAAATTTTTATTTTCATGCATTCTATTGCGTGGTTTTTTCTTCCGACAGAGGAATTTTATGACCGTATACCCTCGAGACAAGAGCTTGAAATGGTAATTGATTGGTTCATTGAGAAGTGGAGAGAGTGAATGAGTTCTTCAAACGATAATATTAGTTTTAACTATGCAACAGTCCAAGACCACCCATTTGTAAAACTACACTATGCGGAAATTAGACAAGAAAATCCAAATGCAAAATTAATTATTCTTCTGCATGGATTTGGCGAATATTGGTATGCTTGGAATGATATTATGCCGATCTTGGCAAAAGAAGGCTACCATATCGTCGCGCCTGATCTTAGAGGGTTTAATAAATCGGATCGACCAGATTCTAAAAAAGATTACGATATAAAATATTTAGTTAACGATGTTAAAGAACTTATTCGCTCATTAGGAAAAGAAAAAGCAATTGTCGTAGGACACGATTGGGGTGGATCAGTTACATGGGAGTTGGCCGATAATTTTCCTGATGTTTGTGAATCGATCATTGTACTCAATTCTCCTCACCGTGGTGCTTATGCAAAAAATATCAGAAAGAATATTTTTGTAAATCTAAGACAATCGTTGAGATCTTGGTACATTTATTTTTTTCAATTGCCCTGGTTACCGGAATTTGCGCTTAAATGCTGCAATTTTAAATGGTTCAAATACAATATAACAGGTTGGCTTAAAAAGAAGAATGCTGTTACATCCGATCGCCTTGAAAAATATGTAAGTACTTATTCTCAAAAAGGTGCATTAACAGCAGGGCTTAACTTGTATCGAGCAAATACAAATGGGGAATTTGGAAAGGGGGTTATTAAGGCCGCTCTTGGTTTCAAAAAATTTAATAAAATTAAAGTTCCAGCACTTCTAATATGGGCGGAAAATGATATTGCATTAGAGAAAGCTCTCACTTATGAGATGGAGGAGTTTTTCGAAAAGCCTTTTAAGATAGAATATATTCCCAACTACTCTCACTGGGTTCATCTCGAACAACCAGATAAGGTTGCATACTTAATAAAGAAATTTATTGAAAGCTAGACTACCTAAAAAAAATAGTTTTAAAATCCGAATAGAGAATACAATTAGCTCTTAGGAGAGCTACGGATTGTGTGTACGTAAGTAGATGCAGTTTAATCAATGTATTGGAAGTCGTTTAGAAATCGACTACAAGGTATTTGGCTATTTTGGCTACACTTGAAAAAAATCAGCAATGATAATCGAGTGTTACAGGCCGGTGGCCACCTCCACCATTTGTCGATAATCTACTAATATCTTTCATTAGAGACTTTTCGCCAAATCGCCACGTGGCGGATAGTTGGCGGAATAATATATAAATATCCGCCATGTTGACAGTGGCGGATAGATGGCGGATTATAAGTGTGGGAGAATGTATATGACTTATAACACGCTAAAATCACTTAATATTCCATATGAAATTGAATATACCGATAGGCTGGTTGAGTACCTAATGAGAATTGCTGAATGTCGGCCCTTCTTTCTAGATCATTTAAGTAAACCGTTAAAGGTTTCATTGCTCAGGAATGCAAAAGTTCGGGCCATAACTTACTCCAATCAAATTGAGGGTAATACATTAAGTGAGGAGCAAGTAAGTGAGCTGGTAACAAAAAAGAAAAAAGATATGAGCGATGATGAGGTTAGAGAAGTGCAAAATTACGCCGACGCTCTAGACTATGCTGAGAAATTAGCAATAGATCCA
>Ga0210057_1006705_pt1 | contig 14233 bp, 16 predicted proteins | sample CryGeyCG2114_010_2_FD_183968 | JGI IMG/M metagenome (GOLD analysis project Ga0210057, IMG submission 183968) | Groundwater microbial communities from aquifer - Crystal Geyser CG10_big_fil_rev_8/21/14_0.10 (SPAdes) (version 2) | ecosystem: Environmental > Aquatic > Deep subsurface > Groundwater ... | reverse complement strand
CTGAAACTATTTCCATCCAAGGAGGATCGGGCAACCAATTAAAAAATTCACTTAAGAAAAAACAAATTATGATAAAAAACAACGCGTTTTTGGCAAATAAAAAACTAGCAAAAATTATTCCTAACCATAACAAGCGGCCAACTAATGATGATAATGCAGTTAGTTTTTTATGATCATACTTATTACCTAAAAATGCACCGGGAATTTCTGCTAAAAAAATAGCAAGAAAAGGAATCGCGCCAAGTATGCCTATCATAAAATTAGACGCGCCCAATTCTATCGCATACGCTTTAATGAACATGAAAGTAATACTATAAAAAATAATCCAATAAATACCATGATAAAAATACGCGTTTAAATTTTTGTTCCAAATCATATTATCAGTATTTCACCATCAGGCCCGGGATTAATCAATAATGCCCTTCCCAATTTATCTTTTTTTTTAAAAGTTTCATGAAAATGACCACAAACACCAAGAACAACATTATTATTCTTAATGAATTTAGTAAATGATTTATTACCGCGGTGTTGTTTCCAAATATTATCTAATTTCGTATTATAAAATGGAGCGTGAGTTAATAAAACTATTTTTTTATCCTTTAATTTAGGCTTGATTTTGTTAATAAACAAATCAAATTCTTTACTTGTCATATCAAAACCTAAACTTCCAAAACCAACAAAAGCATAATCTCCAATTATTTGCACTTTTTTATGTAAAAATGTAATTTTGTTTTTTTCACATAATTTTTTAGCAATAAGTTCAGTTTCATGATTTCCATGAATTAAAAAAACTTTACCTAACTTACTTATTTTTTCAGACATTTCAGTAATATGTTGTTCAAAAACAGTATAATCTCCCGCACATAATATTAAATCTGGTTTTTCTTTTTTCACTTTTTCTTCAATTCTTCTAAAAATAGTTAAATCTTCATGCAAATCGGTAAACACAAAAAGTTTCATATATTTATAAAAAAAAGCAAACATATTTATATAATTTGGCCACTACTTCAGAATAAAGAGGCGTTTTCATGTGTGCAGTGTTTGATCCTGAAATAAAAGAGAGAAAAAAAGTTTGGCCAAAAATATTGTTAATAATATTTATGCTAATTATTTTGAGCATTAATGGATTCTTAATTTACGAAAAATTCAATGTAACAACAGGACAAGTTATTGAAGAAAAAATCGTTGAAAAAGTAGAAATGAAAACTGATTCTGAACTGAATGCTAAAATTGTTAGTTTAGAAAATAAATTATCAGATTTTAAAAATACGTATAAAAATGAACTTTTAGGAGTGTTAAATTCTTGCAGTATAGAACAAACAAGCGAAAATACAGAAACTTCTTGCGATGATATTTGTTACAATATTGGGCCTAGAAAAACGTGCGTAAGTGCGAATTTAAACGGGAACCCTTCAGAATGCCGTAATAAAAATGAAGGAAAATTATTGTGTACTTGTTGTAAAACAGAATGAAATATTTAATTAACAATATGCTTGTCTCTGAATTAAACTATAATAATCTTCTAAAACTAATCGATCCATTTCATCAATTTTAGATACGTGATAAAATTTACCTTCACCAAGTTCAACAATTTTATTACCAAAATCAGCACCTTTCTTGTCAAGTTTAATTCCAATTAATGAAACATTAATTCCTTCAGCTCTTGCTTGAGCAATAATTTTCAAAGTTTCCTCTTCAGGTTTTTCACCTACTGTGGGCAATGCATCAGATAAAATCATTAAATGTTTTGTACTATCATCTTTAGGAAATAATTCGATTGCTTTTTTAATCATTGGTTTAAATTGAGTTTGTTCTTGTGTTTTAACACGAATAATTTTATCCAATAATTCACTAAAATTATCTGTTGGAGGTAAACTTTCTTTAACATCTTTGCCAAAAATAAGAAGTCCTACTTTATCTTTTTCTTGTATTGCTTGAAATGCCAATGCTACTCCTGCGCGTTTACTCATTTCAATTTTTTCACCTTTCATACTAGCACTGCTATCTATTGCATAAATAATACTTATATTTCCTTTTTTTTCACGTTCCCAAGTTTGTAAATCTTCCTTTATTAATTTAGTATGCCCTCTTTTAATTGCCATACGAACACTATTTTTAATGGCTAAATCTTTATAACGATCTCCTTTCTTCCAATTCTTAACAGATTTTTTTTCACCATAATGAGATAATTCTTTAATTGTTTTTTCACCACCTTGATTGCGAGTATTCAATTTGTCAAGTTCTTCTTTGTAGAGAACTAACGCTGCAAGCTGAATTGCTTTCTCACTAATATTTCCTTGTTTTGTAAGAACATCTCTTTTTTTCAAATCTTTAATAGTATTTTCTATTTGATTTTTTAATTCTTTTTTAAACTCCGGAATTTTAATATTTTTTTCCAAATAATCACCAGAATAACCAGTTATTAATCGTAAAATTTTTTCACCATACAATTTTTTAGCCATAGCAAAATTTTTAACAAGATTTTGAAGCATTAAATCAGGAGTAAATCCTCCAATACCTCTGTTAATTGCTTCTTCACTTAACTTGCCGTCATCAATTGTTTTTTTATCTGCTTCAAGAACTGAACGCATAAGTTTATCATTAGTTTCAGAAGGAGCAAGTTTACCCTCAAGTTCTTCAATTTTTTGTAAATTTTTGGCATCTTCAACTATGCTAAAGATAACCATCTCCTTCATCAAATTCCGTGTGATCCTTAGCAAATTGTTCAAAAGTTTTTTTCAAAAATTCTTCATTTGTTTGCAAGTATTTAACAGACGGTTTAAGAGTTATTCTGTGTGATAAAACGGAAATTACAGCGTTAGCAACATCAACACCTTTAACATTTTTCCGATTATCAAGCAAAGAATTGGCTTGAGCTCGCTCGTACAATCCAAGACTTGCTCTTACACTTGGTTTTTTTAAAACATCTTTATTCACTCTTAATTCTCTGATGAAAGTTAAAGTTAAAGTTAATAATTTATTATCAAAAACAACATCTAATTTTTCACCATGAGTTAAAACTATTTTTTGTTCTTCCTCTAATTTTTCAGGGTAACTCATGTGAATTACATCAAAACGATCCATGAAAACATCGCTTAATTTTTCAACAGCAGCGGTTTCTTCAGGATTCATAGTTCCGATTAATACAAAATTTGCAGGTAAATCTACAACGTAACTTCCTAAAGTTGCTTTTCCTTCTTCTAAAACTTGCAATAAACTATTCTGAACTTTTTCAGGACACCTGTTTACTTCATCAAAAAACAAAACTCCATTATTTGCGCGAAAAATTTTTCCGGGAGTAAATGCTTCAATGCTGGTGGGACCATACTTTAATGCTTTAACAGGATCTATATCTCCAATTAAATCTTCAGCAGTAAGATCCGGACTTCCTTGAACTCTAACAAAACGCGAAGTACCGCTAACTTTTTTAGTTTTTTGTTGTTTAGTTAAACAATCAGGACACAAAGGACTTTTAGGATCGCAATTATACGTACAATCATTAACAACCATATCAGGCAATAATTTAGACACATTTTTTGCAAGAGTAGTTTTACCAATTCCTGGAGGACCAACAATTAAAATATGTCTGCTTGTGAGTAAAGCAGAGCTGATTTGTGCTTTTGTGCGTTCTTGTCCAAGAATATCTGTAAACGGGTTTTTTTCCAATAATCTGTTTTTAAATGACATAGGAGAGGGTGAAATCACTTTGCTTTATAAAGGTTATTGGAAATTTCAACTAGTTTTTTAACAATTTTAACATCAGTCATGCTTTTAACATTTAAAAAATCATTAATATACTTCAGGTTGGTTTGAGCATAAATAAATAAGTCAAAATTTGTTTCTTCTAAAATAATTTCTCTAAATAAAGTTTTATCTCCTGAAGGTAAACTCCAATACATATTTAATTCTGCATCAGCCCAGTTTTTAATCAAAAATTTAACAGAATTATTACTACTTAAACTTGCTCTTACTTTATCAACAATTGTTTCAGCCATATACGTAAGGTGATTAAGTTTTTTTATAAACGTTTTTAGTTAAACTTAAATAGTTAAATTTTATTATTTAATTTATGAATAAAATAATTTCAGCTAGTGAATTGGATGAAACAAGTTTAAAACAATTAAACAAAGTTTACGTGAATTCTTGGGAAAAAGTTTTACAAAAAGAACATCCTGAATTTGATAAAGAACAAATAACAAAAAAACAATATGAATTATTAGAACAAAGAATAAAAATTTTTCCGGAAGGACAATTAGCATTTGTTGATGAACAAATCATTGGAGGAGTAAATAGTTTTATTTTTAATGGAAGTATTAATGAAGTAATTGAACAATATGATTTGGCTACCAGTGCTGGAACTTTTAAAAATCACCAATCTAATGGTGAATTATTAATTTGCAGCGCAATATATATTAGTCCTGGACATAAAGGGGTTGCCAGACAATTATTGAGTCGGGCTACATTACTGGCAAAAGAAAAAGGTTTAATTGCTTGTCCATACAGCAGACCTGCTGGTTTCAACAAGTGGTTAAAAAAATATGCACGAATTGAAGAATTAATAAAAGGAATTAACAAAGTTAACTTGAATAATTATTTAAAAAAATATTTATCCTTAAAAACTGAAAAAGGAACTTGTATAGATCCTGTAATTGGAATGCATGAGTATTTTGGAGCAAAAATTGAAAGAATATTTTATAATTCTAGACAAGATGATGAATCAAAAAACTTTTGTATACTTATGAGTTATCCAAAAAATCATGATATATTATGTTAGCTTGCTAGAAGACTCTCAAACTAAAATTTGTTAAAAAAAAAAAATATTTGTTAAAAAAATATTAATGTTTATCTATAAGACTATTATTATATGATGTAAAATATTTTTCTATATTAATACATTAAATTAAAAACTTTTGAAGTTTTCACACTATAAAAAATATTTTTCTTGTTACTTGCTTTTTTGATGTACTTAATGTTTTTTTATTCCTGAAAGAGAAACTTTAGTCAGCTCTTTCGAGCTGAAAATTGATAAGATAATATTGTGCTAAAGGCACACTAAAATCTCGCAGTCAAAAACAACGACGAACTCTTAACCGCCGACACGAACGGCTGCGATTTAGGATAAAAAATCTTTAACTCAAACTTAGAAACAATTAAAGCACGCAACAATACAATGGTGGAAAAGTAATGTTTTCACTAATCAATATTTTGTTTTTTTCTTATTATTGTTGTTTTAAATTTATCTAAATATTTTGTTTGATCTGGTTTAGGAATATTTAAGAATTCATGAACGTCAAAATTGTAAGCAGTTATACACTGTTGACGATATTGTTCTTTAAGAATTAAAGGCATAGCCGTATATAATCTAATAATTGCAGAAACCCATTTTTTAAGAGCGTTCTTTTTACGCATAGGACCTTTTTCTTCTAATAATGCTTGAAAAAGTTCCGATTCCTCAATAGGATTAATTGATTCTTCAATACTCATAACAACACCTCTTTTAATTAAAAATTTATTCAACAATATATCCGCTAATATATTTATACTCGCGAGGAACTTCTTTAGGTTCTACACATTCACCCATGTAACAAGGAAGTCCTAAAGGACAATTTCTTGATATTGCGTAACCTGCTTCAGTAGAAGGCCTGTTTGCGTGCTTACAAAAATGTTCCATTAAAAAACATTGTCTGCCATCGCAATACTCAGTAGGTTCATTATCGCCAGTCACACAATAATCAGTACCGTAAAAATCATCCGCAATAACAGTGCCTCTTTTGTAAGGATCAATGCCTTCATCAGTATCGATACAATTTTGTAAAACAACTTCTTGAATTACTCCACCGGTATTTTTAAACAAAGATCCAGCTAAAGCAACCAAAACAACTATTAATACCAAACCAATTATTGTATATTTATAATGCATTTTTTTCACCTTGGAAAATTACAAGTTAAATGATTTGGCGGACAAGGAGGAAACACATAAGCATCTTCTTCACCACCCACTGCGCAAGCAGCATCAAATGCTTCTTGAGTTAACGGACAACGACCATTACCAAACTCTGCAATTCGTGGAAAACTACAACAAGCAACATTACTGCTCGGAGTTGGAAATCTTTCGTATGGAAATTTAAGACCAAAAACTACATCATTAACATAAGAAGGTTGTTGACCTTGAGGTCCAAAATTTTGAGCATACCTATAACTTTGTCCAGTCACTGAATTAAACAAAATTCCTGTAACACCAAAAATTAAAACAATTACTAAAATAAAAATTGCGTATTTCTCCATTACTATTTTTTACCTCTCTTTTTAACACGCCTTTGAGTCTTTTTAACTTTTTTATGACAATTTTTAACAGCACTACTAAATTTTTTAGCACCGGATTTAACAACTTTTTTTGCTTTTTTTAATTCTTTATTAATCTCTACAGTCATAAATTTTTGAAACGCCTTACGTTCCATATTAACTTCATTGAGTAATCTTTTAGCTAAATTTTCAGCTTGTCTTTTTGAAAGCAAACCCTCTTTTTCTAACGCTCTGACAGATGATTTAACTTCATACTTTAAGCCTGCCACTAGCTTAAGTCCCATATTTGCCGTTTTTCTAAAAAAATCTAATAACATGATAATTTCACCTCTTTACAACAATTATGGGTTTTGCGATTTTTAAAGCTTTCTATACTGCATTTTATTTTAAATGCGAATCAAACTTAGAGGAACCTTCCCTATGAATAGATACAAGTAATGAAATCAGCATTAAACCAGCAAAAATTAAACAAAATAAGCTAATAACTGAATAACCCGCGTATTGAGGTTTAAAATCTGCAAGCATAGCGCCTGCAACAACTAACGCACCAATAACTATTGCCAAAGACAAACGATTACTGCTAAGATTAATATCCATACCTAAATGTTTAATATCTGTATCTTCAAGATCAAAAGTAAACCTGCCGGATTTTAATTTTTCAATAAGATCAAAAGTTTCAGTTGGAATCTTCATCAAAGTATCAGCTAAATTTTTAGATTTTTTAACAAACCGGCTAATAATCTTTTGAGGAGTGTTTTCTTTTTCAAGAATTCTAATCATATGCGGTTGAGACTCAGAAATAAAATTAAAATCATGAACTAAAGATCTGCAAGTACCTTCAGCAGTTAAAAAAGATTTAGCATAAAGAATAATATCAACAGGAACTTTAATTTTATGATTTACACAAGTATAAATTAAAGAATACATTACTCGAGTTATGTAATCTGTTTGAAGATTTTGATCATACCATTCATTAAGAATATTTTCAATATCATTTTTAAACCGAGACATATTAGTTTGTTTGCCCGCAATTCCAATTTTCAACAAAGTTTTAATCACTTCCTCAGAATCATGATTTACCAAAGAAATAAACAAGTTCAAGCCGTGCTTTCGCATTTCCTGACTTAACACACCTACAATGCCAAAATCAAGCAAAGAAATTTTATCATTATTTATTATTAAAATATTGCCTGGATGTAAATCTGCATGAAAAACTCCGTGCTCATAAATTTGTTTCATCGCGGCTTCAATAAGCAGTTCAGCAATTTTTCTGCGATCAACTTTATCAAGTTTCAAATCACTTAATTTAGTGCCATGCATGTATTCCATAACTAAAACATTTTTAGTTGTATACTGCCAATAAACACGAGGAATTTTAATATGCTCATTCTTGTAAAAAATATTATTGAAACGATCAATATTTTTTGCTTCATTAGCAAAATTTAATTCTTTACGCGTATAATTTTCAAATTCTTCAACAATTTCAACAGGAGATAACTCTTTTAATTTAGTTTTTAATTTTCTAGCAATAAAATACATTATATCAATATCAGTTTCAAAATCTTCCCTGACAAAAGGCCGTTGAACTTTAACAACAACCCATTTATCATTTTTCAATTTTGCTTTATGAACCTGAGCGATAGATGCAGATCCTAAAGGTTTTTCTTGAATTTTATCAAAAACATCACTTCCAAGTTCATGATCTATTATTTTCTGCACTTGAACAAACGGAAAAGGAGCAACATGATCTTGCAATTTTTTAAACTCATCACAATACTCTTGAGGAATCAGATCAGGCCTTAAACTAAGCAATTGACCGAGCTTAACATAAGAACCCCCTAATTCTTCAAACACCTCTCTCAATTTAACGGGTAAATTTGACGGTAATTTTTTAGAAATAATCACTCTTTTATGAAATGAAAGGTACGCTTTTAAACCGTGCTCGTAAATAATTTTACCAAAACCGTGCTTGTAAAAAACTTTGATTACTTGACTAACTCTTCTTATATCTTTAAGTTTTGAAGGCATTTTTTATTTATAGTGATCTTTATTTAAAAACTTTTTTAAATGACTGATGTTTTTTATGACCAATGAGTTACACTTTACTGATTTCAGAGAAGCCGGCAGCAGCCAAAAAAATAGCTGAAGCACTAGCCGATGGAAAACCTGTTGTGAAAAAAGAAGGCCAAACAGTATATTATTTATTAAGCCACAACAAACAAGATTTAGTTGTTGGATGCGCAGTAGGACACTTATTCGGATTAGAAGAAAAAGAAAAAAGTAAAAGTTTCAATTATCCAGTTTTTGACATAGAATGGAAGCCAACATATGAAATCAGTAAAAGCGCTGCATTCGCAAAAAAATATTTTAATACATTAAAAAAAATTGCAAAAAAAGCAAAAGAATTCATAGTTTGCACAGATTACGATGTTGAAGGAGAAGTAATAGGATTAAACATCATAAGATATATTTGCCACAGAAATGATGCAAAACGAATGAAATTCTCAACATTATTAAAAAAAGATATAACTGATGCATACAACAATTGTTCAAAAACACTCGATTGGGGGCAAGCAGAAGCAGGAGAAACAAGACATTTCTTAGATTTTTATTACGGTATAAACATTTCAAGAGCATTAACAACTGCAATAAAAAAAGCAGGAAGTTTCAAAATTTTAAGTAGTGGACGAGTACAAAGCCCTGCATTAAAAATAATAGTTGACAGAGAAAAAGAAATAAAAAAATTTATTCCAAAACCATACTGGCAATTAGAATTATTAAGCGAAAAAAATAAAACAGTTCTGGAAGCATTACATGAAAAAGATAAATTTTGGGAAGAAAAAGAAGCAAACACTATATTTGAAAAAATAAAAAAAGAAAAAGAATGCACCGTTAATAACTTAGAAGAAAAAGATTTTCAACAAAAACCACCTGTGCCTTTCGATTTAACAACTTTACAAACAGAAGCATACAAATGTTTCAATATGAGACCTAAAAAAACGTTAGAATTAGCACAAGACTTATACACTTCAACTTACATATCTTATCCAAGAACGAGTTCGCAACAATTACCTGAAGGAATCGGATACGTTAATATTTTAAAACAATTAAAAACACTTTATCCAACACAATGCGAGTTCTTATTAAAAAAGAAAAAATTAGCGCCTAATAATGGGAAAAAAACAGATCCTGCACATCCAGCGATTTATCCCACAGGAACATTACCTGATTATTTAGAACCTGATCAAGCAAAAGTTTATGATTTAATAGTAAAAAGATTTTTAGCAACATTTGGTGATGAAGCAACAAGAAGCACACTAAAAGTAACTCTTGAAGTAAAAAAAGAAAATTTCTTAACAAAAGGTTCAAGAACAAAAATAAAAGGATGGCATGAATTATACGCTCCTTACGTTAAATTAGAAGAAATTGAATTACCTAAATTAGAAAAAAATGAAAAATTAAAAATTCAAAAAATAAAAAATGTACAAAAAGAAACACAACCACCAAAAAGATATACTCAAGCATCAATAATAAAAGAACTAGAAAAAAGAGGCCTAGGAACAAAAGCAACACGCGCAAGCATAGTGGAAACATTATATGATAGAAATTATGTAAAAGGAGACTCTTTAGAAGCAACAGATTTAGGAATAAATATAATAGAAATTTTAGAAAAATATGTAGAAAAAATAGTTGATGAACAATTAACAAAACATTTTGAAGAAGACATGGATCAAATAAGAGGAGGAAAACTTAAAAAAGACGTAGTACTAAAAGAAGCGCAAAAAATACTTAAAGTAATACTTGACGATTTTAAGAAAAAAGAAAAAAGTATTGGAGAAAGTTTGAAAGAAACATTTAAAGATACTCGCGCATCATTAAGACGAGTAGGTAAATGTCAAAATTGCGAAGAAGGAGATTTAGTTATTAAAAAAGGAAAATTCGGATTATTCGCTGCATGTGACAAGTATCCTGATTGTAAAGTCACATTCAGTTTACCTTCAGGAGCAAAAATAACGAAAGATATTTGCGAACAATGCAATCATCCAATGCTAAAAATATTTAAAAAAGGAAAAATACCTCAAAACACCTGCATTAATCCAAATTGCCCAAGTAAAAAAACAGAATTAACAGGTGAAGGAGAAACTTGCGATAAATGCGGTAAAGGAAAAATGATAGTTAAAAAAGGAATTTATGGTGCATTCGTAGCTTGCGATCAATACCCAAAATGCAAAAATATCAAAAAATAATACTTTTAGCGCTACTCTTAACTCTTCAAACAGTTATAGCTCAAAGAGAAGGATCGATACCTTTACTGGCATTAATAGAAAATAATGGAGCAACAAGAGGAGGAATTGCAAATTTACAATTAAACATTCAAGAAGGAAATGGTGGTGTATTCTTAGACACGTTCCCTTTAACAAAATTTACCACTCAAATAAGCATGAGATTTGCACAACAAATTGCATGTCAAGAATTAAACTTAGATTGTTCAAACTTGAACTTTTTTTACACAATTAAATCTGCAAAAGGAATAATTGGCGGACCAAGTGCTGGAGCCGCAGCAACAATATTATCTGCATCACTATTAAAAAACATACCATTAAATGAAAGCGTCGTTATAACTGGAACGATTAACAGCGGGGGAATGATCGGATCTGTTGGAGGACTTAAAGAAAAAATAGAAGCAGCAGCACAAAAAAATTATTCAAAAGTTTTAATTCCAAAAGGAACAAAGGATCAAGAAGAAAATAATTCCACTATAGATATGATAAAGTATGGACAAGAACAAGGAATTACCGTTATAGAAGTAGGAACTTTAAGCGAATCATTAAAACAGTTCAATAATAATTTTGAACAAGAAGAAATGCCTGAATTCTACATTGATGAACAATATAAAAAAATTATGAATCAAGTTGCAGAAGATTTGTGCAATAGAGTAAAAGTTTTTCCGGACAATTTCAAAAATTTAACTATGAAAGCATTAGACGAAAAATCATATTATTCTGCGGCATCATTATGTTTCAGATCACACATTGAAGAAAAACAAAAAGAATACTCAGAATTAAACATAGAAAAAGAACACATGCCATTTCTGAAAATGATTTTAAAGAAAAAAATAGATAAATTAGATCAAGAATTATCAGAACAAAACACTGATTCAATAACTGATTTACAAACAATAATGTCCGTAAGAGAACGAATAGATGAAACAAAAGAATTATTTAATGAAATGAAAGAAGAAAAACTAGAAGAAGCATTAAAAATTTTTGCGTTCGCAGAAGAAAGATTATATTCTGCAAAGTTATGGACTAAATTTTTTGAACTGAAAGATTCAAAAAAAGTATTGGATAAAACTAACTTAAGAAAGTCTTGTGAAAATAAAATTGCAGAAAGCGAAGAAAGACTGCAATACTTAAGAGAATACGTGCCTTTTCCGTTAACTAAAACAGAGAATGATTTGAACAAAGCTTACGCACAATTAGAAAAAGACCCTATAAGTTGTTTATATTTAGCAAGTAAAACTAAAGCAGGAATTAATGCAATACTTAGTGTTTTAGGAATTAAAAAAGAAAGAATTCCTGAAATATTAGAAATAAAATTAGATTTAGTTAAAAAAAGTTTAGTCAGAGCACAACAAAAAAGTGTTTTTCCATTAATAAGTTATTCATACTATGAATATGCAAATTCATTAAAAGAATTTGATGAACAAAGCGCAATATTATACGCGGAATACGCATTAGAATTTGTAAGCTTAGATATGTACTTTTCTTTAAATCGATTAGCCGAAAAAAAAGCATTTACATTTTTAAAATTTCAATTTAATTCATTCATCTCAGGATTAATAATTGGTTTGTTAATATTCGGATTATTCTTAATAATACATAAAAAAAATAAAAACTTTTTCTAAGAAATTTTTAATAATCCCTTCGGGATTCTTTCCGCAGGAAAGCTACAAACGATAGCGAGTATGTTAAAAATTTCAATGAGAATAAAACCCTCACAAGCACTCCCGAAGAAGCACTTGAGAGGGAAAAAGAGGTGATTATAAACCCACGCAGAATCCAAAGACTCGGCGCGGGAAAAAGAGGTGATAGTGTGATATTGAAAAACCTCGAATTTTTATTACTACTCTTGAATGGTACTACTAGTATTTAAATGTTTCGTTTTTGAGCTACTCTCGAGTGGTAAACTTTTTTTTAAATAACGGAAAATACAGATTAATTTATAAATAACTCAAATTCTTTTTAAATGAACGGAGTGAATTTAAAATGAATTTATGTCAAAAATGCAAACAAGAAAAAGAATTATTTAGCAAAAAACTATGTAGTTCCTGCCTTTTAATAGTTCTTGAAAAAAGGATTAAAAAAAGCGTAAAAGAGCAAGGAGGATTGAAAAGAGAAGAAAAAATACGTCTTTTAATTAATGATTCTGTCGAAAGCAAAGTAACCGAATATTTTTTAGAAAAAATTTATTCAAATTTAAAATTGAAAATTAACATTGAAAATGACGAATACGACAAAACAATTTTACCATTCAGTTCAGAAAAAATAATTGATGCTTTTTTAAAAACAATTTTTAATAATGAACTATTTAAGCAAAAAAAACAAATAATATTCTTAGAAAGTTTAACAATGGAAGAACTTAAAGATGTAGCAGAAATCAAAAAATTAAATGGCACAATCAAGAATTATGAATTATTGGATAAAATAGAAAAAGATTATCCTGGAAGTAAACATTCACTATTAAAAAGCATTAAGATTCTCGAGAATTAACTTCCATTAGGCGCGTTAAACTTTGAAATTAATATTAAACCTGCAACACAAACAACAGTTATTATCATCGCTATGACAAATTTATACAAATAAGCAGTTTCAATAAAACCGAACAAAGTTGCCAAAGTATTGACCGTATCTTGAATGGCGTCACGCCAAGCAAGAGCGATCATAAAACCAAAAGCAGCAGTGATCGCAGTAATAATGTTTTTTTTAATTTCTTCTTTTAATTTTTTTGCATGATTTAAAGACTGTTCTGTTAATTTTTTACTCTTCGCAATAATAATATCATCAACATTAGTTTTATCAAGCAATTGTTTAGTTTTAAGTTTTATATTATTAATCATTTTTTCACCAATTTAAAAAAAAAGCTCCTAGAGATAAACCGGAACTTGTTCCGGATACCTCTAGTGACTTCTGTGAAGCCCCTAGAGGGAATTGAACCCCCGACCTATTGCTTACTTTTGGAGCACCCAAAAGGATTAGGTGCCTGCACCCAATACAAGGCAATCGCTCTAGCCGGTGAGCTATAGAGGCATATTAAAATTTAGAAATCCTAAAGGATTTATAAATTTTAAGTAAGCATGTTAAAGTATGCTTTTAAATTTTTAACTAAATGATCTATATCACTAATAGCTTCTTTTTTAAGAATTGACAAATGCGAATCAAACACGTACTTTTCAAATAAGTGACGAATTAACCAAAAAGAAGGTTTTGATTCCCATTTTTTCTCATAATCAGTCTCCATTAAACCTTCAAATTCAAAAATTACTTTACCCACTTGATATTTTTTTTTATCAACAATTTTTTCACTTAAATTAATGAACTCTATTTTTATTTTAATATTTAATTTGGCATAATCGCTTAAACGTTTTTTTAAACCAAGCTCTAAAAAGACATTTTTACCTGTTTTTTTAACACTTTCAGTATGTGAAATTTCTACGAACTCATAACTTTTATCAGAGCCAAAATCATTGATTAAATTAATGATTTCTTTATACTTGAAAATACCTTCATAACTTAATTTTTGTACATTGAATTTTTCTTTTTCTCCCATTCAATCATCTTCAAAAAATTTTGCTTTCACGTCATTACGAAAACGAAAAAGATCCTTTTCAAAAGGATCCAACCATTCATTTTCAATTTTATTTTTTATT
>Ga0210057_1006704_pt1 | contig 14234 bp, 18 predicted proteins | sample CryGeyCG2114_010_2_FD_183968 | JGI IMG/M metagenome (GOLD analysis project Ga0210057, IMG submission 183968) | Groundwater microbial communities from aquifer - Crystal Geyser CG10_big_fil_rev_8/21/14_0.10 (SPAdes) (version 2) | ecosystem: Environmental > Aquatic > Deep subsurface > Groundwater ... | reverse complement strand
GACTATTTTTTACCTTTAGGAGAAGGAATATACCAGAGGATTGCGCCTCCTATAGCAAATAAAGCGCCTGTTATTTCACGGTTATCTTTTGTAATCTCTGAAAATTGTGGGAAAAAGTAAATTATAACTCCTACCGCAACTAGAATTGCCGCCATATATCTTTTATCCATATTTGAAGCGTAGCACTATTCAAAATAATTTGTCAAGAAGGTAAATTAAACTTATAATACAGAAATGAAATTTAGCTGGAAAAACTTAAAAAGACCATTTTTCACTTTAGCGCCAATGGAAGGCGCAACTGACACAGTATTCCGCCAAATAATAGCAGATTGCGCGCCGCCCGATGTTTACTTTACAGAATTTACAAATGTCCAAGGACTCCTTTCAAAAGGAAATAAACAAGTTTCGCAAAGATTAAAGTATTCAAAAAAGGAAAAGCCTATAATCGCTCAAATCTGGGGTAACAATCCGGAATACTTTTCAAAAGCAGCTGAGGAAATTGTAAAAATGGGATTTGACGGCATAGATATAAATATGGGCTGCCCTGAAAAATCAATTGTTAAGCGGGGGTCTTGCGCGGGTTTAATAAAAAATCCTGAACTGGCAAAAGAAATTATTGATAAGACCAGAGAGGGAGCTAAAAATCTTCCAATAAGCGTAAAAACACGCTTGGGATTTACAAATATAGATCTTTTCTGGATAGAGTTTTTGCTAAAACAAAATCTAGACGCATTAGCTATTCACCTCAGAACCCGAAAAGAAATGTCAAAAGTACCTGCGCACTGGGAGCAAGCAAAAAAAATTGTAACTCTTCGAGATAAAATAAACCCAAAAACTATTTTAATAGGAAATGGTGACATTGAGAACGTTAACGAGGGATTTGAAAAGATCAAACAAACAGGACTTGACGGAATCATGATAGGAAGAGGTGTATTTCATGACCCTTATGCGTTTAGTGCCGACAAATCGCTACACATACTAACTGTAGATGAAAAATTAAACCTTCTTAAAAAACACTTAGATCTTTTTGAAAAGACTTGGGGTGGAGAAAAGTCATTTCCTCCTTTAAAGCGTTATTTTAAGATTTATGTAAATGGTTTTGAGAAAGCTTCTACTCTTCGCGAAAAGCTTATGGAAACGACTAACATAAATGAAGCAAGAATCGTACTAAACAAGTTCACTAGGGCTTAATTTCTATTGCTTAACCGCTCAATATCTGGTATAATGGGTGTTGAATTCGAAATAGTCTCCCAAAAAACTACTACGAAATTATTTATATGAAGGAATCTATTACATCTATGTGCGCCCGTTGCGGTAAGCCTGAAAAAATTGCCAAGACTTGGGTTGAAGTTATTGAAACAAGAATTGGTAAATCAAAACTAATTCATACTCAAATTTCATGCTCAGATAAAGAGTGCCAGAAAAGATTTGAGGAAAATCTAGCTGAGGATATAAGAAAAAAGGAAGAGCTAAAAATGCGCAATGAAATTTACGCTAAAAAGAGAAGAGACGAAGCAGAAGCCGCAGTAGCAGCAAAATAACCCCTAAAAGCCAAACTCAAAAGTTAAACTATAAACTGTGACCCCAGCGGGTTTGGTACCAATTCGGCCTTATAGTTCATAATTTACATAATAAAAGCGTATAGTGTTACAATAATTTCAGAAGTGTTTGATTCTGATAAAAGTTTCTGAAATAATAATTTAAATGGATTTATTAGCTAAGATATTGAGATTTGCTGCTATTGTTATTTTTAACCTAGTTGGTTTTTTGTATATTGCCGTAATAATTTATGGCTTATCCACTAAGGGGCTGGAGGTAGTATCTATTCACTTGGTGCCCGAAGCAATTTTTTTACTTGCATCCGCATATATACTGAAAAAGCGCAAGAGACGATTTTTCCCGTACATGACCTTAGGTTTTGTACTATTTTATTTTGAAAACTTGGTTTATAGATATTTTTTCGTTACGAATCAAACGTTTGAATCTACAGACATATCAAATATTCCCTTCTTTCTAATCCCAGCGATAGTGGTAGGATTTGTATGGAAGTTTGAAAAAGAACCCCAGCCAAAACTTGACAACTCCGTTAACCCAAATGTTATTGCGAGTATTGCCAGGGCACAAGATGCCCCTAAAGCCGGGTTTAAACAGGGCTGGGCATTTTTTGTAAGATCATTAATGTTTGTTGTTAAGCATCCTCCATTATTAATACCTCTTATAGTGTCTTGGATTATTTATGCCTCAATAGTTTTGTACACGCGATACTATTGGTCATTTCCTGATAATTTTTTACTGGGATTAGTCGAGTTCTATGGCTTCTTGCTCATAATTACTTATGTCGTTTGTCTATTAAACATGGTAATGCTTGAAATCATTAGACAAAAAGATGAAGGGAAACCGCTTTCTTTCATCCAGGCTTTTTCTAAAGTCTTCTCGACAAGTGCTGTGAAGGTAATACCCTTAGCAGTATTCTTTGCAATAGTCTGGCTTGTCATTCTAGTCCTAAGAGCTTTGACAAGTAGAAAAGGTAAGAATAAGGCTGAGCCATCTATGGAAGATGCTGCTGTCACTCTTGCTGGAATTGATAATAATCCTTTCAACTGGTATAGTCTCGGTCTTTATATGATGGAGAAATTATTAAGGATGACTGTCTTTCTTGCCCTACCTGCTATTGTCTGGGGAGAGCAGGGATCAGTTGCAGCATTTAAAAAGGCAGTATCGATAATTAAGCAACATCCAGTACAGTTTATATCAGCTTATGGTCTTACAGGAATTGTGGCAATAATAATGTCTATTCCATTAATACCAATTAGCATTTTATCAGAATTCGATGCAGTAATTCCAGATCCTGTATGGATGCTTGTCATACTTTATGTAGGTGTAACATGGATCTTAGGAGTATATTTGGAGCAAATGAACACTGCCATGCTTTATGCTTGGCACATGAATTGGGAAAATAATGGAGCTGTGGGGGATCTGACTAACACTCCTAAACCTAGGCTGTTAAGTGAGCTTATTAGTGAGGAATCACCAACAGTTATAGCTCCTGTCGTTATGCCCCAAGAGGGAAATATACCATCTAAGTAGCAGAACGGTGTGACCCCAGCGGGAATCGAACCCGCGATTTTCGGGATGAAAGCCCGACGTCCTAGGCCGCTAGACGATGGGGCCCTAAGTATCTTTGCAATTATATAAAAAAATTAGCTTACAAACAAGAAAACACACCTGAAAAAGTTCAAGTGTGTTTTCCGAATAAATTTACTTTACTCTTTTCCTTAACTTTTCTATAGTGTCTTTTGCCGCATCTTTACCACCTAGTCCGAAAGCAAGCCCTCCGGCTATAGCTAACATTGCTATAATTCCGCTGAAAAGAATTCTTATCAAATCACTTGCTATGCCCAATTGATTAAGTACTACTAAAAATACAAATACCAATACTGCATATCTTGCAATAAGTGCAACAGACTTTGCTGATTCTTTTGATACTCCATGTACGGAAGCCTGAACCAAGTCATGAACTAGTCTTGAAATCACAAATCCAACCAAAAGTAGTAATACTGCTACAAATACGTTAGGAAGGTAACTTAGTAGACCGTCTAGAACAGACGCAAAGCGTCCCAATCCCCAAACATCTGCAGTTGGTATAAGAAATGCAACTATTACAAACCATCTGGCAATTTCTGCAACAATAGTACTCCACTGTGCTCCATCTTTTGATTCGGGAACTCCGTATTTTGCAAGATAAGTTTCAAATTTGAAAAACCTGAAAATCTCTGTAAGAATCTGTTTTAGAAAAGCAGCGAGTATTATGCCTATTATAAGAAAGATAAGCCCGAGTACAAATTTCGGTGCAAAAGCTATGATCGCCTGCATGCTGGTGTTCAGTGTTGTCAGTAACGTGTCGTTAATATTCTGCATGCTATTCACCTCCTTTCATTTAATACTTCCTACAGTATTAAAAAAATAAAACTCTTTGTCAAATCGGTTCATTGCTTGTAAGGTCTAATTTTGATAAAATTACAGTCCAGTCGGTTGTTAAATGCATCCCTGTCGAAAATCTTTGATTTTCGAAGTAAGGAGGATGAGGATAAAGGCTGAAGCCCCGATGTTGCATCGGGACGAAAGCGCTATCCTGCATCCGACGTCGGGCCGATAGCTCAATTGGCAGAGCAAAAGCCTTTTAAGCTTTTGGTTCTGGGTTCGAGTCCCAGTCGGCTCACAACTTCAGATTTGGAAGTAGTAAATTCTTCGTTTAGCTTGAATAGAGGAGCTAAATCAGGTGTTCCACTTTTCAGCTCATCATAAGTTGGAACACTATCAAATACTAAGCCAAAAAATGCTGCGTTTTGAATTGGATTCGTGCCTCCCAGAAGTAAATCTTCTAAGTGTTCCACAAAATACTTACAATGATTTAAAAGCGTTTCTGATTTAACTTCCATATCTTCCGTAGAATCTCTTTGTTCTCTGCCTTGAGTCAACGCTGCTTCAACCTTTTCAAGTTCTTCTTCCATAGCAGAAATAAAAGTTCCATTTTGTTCCCATATTGGAGAACCAGCAGGAACACTGAACCATAATCCTGGTATTAGTTTGTAAATTGCTAACCTAGAATATCTTCCATTTTTATATCCTGCTCTAATGAATAGCTTTGTATCTGATAATTTAATCCTTGCCTGCTTATGCTGTCTAATGTTTTCTATAACTCCCATCTATTTTTGTTATAGCATACCCCTGCTATAGAAACAAGGCTGAATGCTCACTTTTAGCTAGTGGATTGATAGCCATTAGCTATTAATAATAGCTTTATGAGTGGAAACAAAAAACTAGGGGAAAAAATTCAAAGACTAAGAAAACAAACAGGATTATCACAAGAAGAATTTGCTGAAAAACTTAAAATAAGCAGAACCCATGTTGGGCATGTTGAGCAAGGCAGAAAATATCCTTCTGTAAAATTATTAGAAAAAACAGCTAAAGCTTTAAAGGTTAAAGTTTCTGAGCTATTTTATCCCTAACCCTCCTGTATTTTTACCTCTAATTGCAGTAACATAATGCTTAATATATGACTAACCCATTTTTAGGAATGTATCTTGAATATAATGATTTTTACAAAGATGAGCTTCCCACTCTAGAAGAAATTCAAACATTTTTATGTCATTTTTCAAGCCTCCATATATTACAAATGCTATGTAAGATAAACATGACTTTATGGAAATCTTCAGGAGATTTTGCTGAACTTAAGGATTTGGAAGTGAATTTAATTTCATTATTGTTTCCCAAAGAGGAAATAAGTGAAATATATAATTATTTAAAATCTCAAAAGGGAAAAGGATTTACAATTATATTTCATAGACATCAAATTCTTCTAGCAATAAAGTTAATATTGTTAGGGAAAGAAAATAAAAGCCTTGAGCCAATAACACCAGCTGAGATGAAATCAATTGGAAAATATCTGATTGCCTTAAGTAGTCATCTTCAAGAGAAACCAACAAGCTTTGGTATGGGAATAATAGATACGGAAGATTTTGAATACACCAGACAAGCAAGTGCAAGATTAGAGTATTTTAGCTATAAAGGCAACTTTGTAAATAACATGTCAAGAGCTTTACAGCTTTGGTTAGATACAGCAAAGAGAGCAGAGGTTGTGAAAAAAGCTGGAATAAACAGTTTTAAATTAGAAGATGAATTCCTAGATGCAACAGGACTTACTTTGGAAGAGTTTATTACCAGAACATTCTTATTTTTAGGAAAAATTTTTACTCTTGATCCCAAAACAGCTAAGCCTGAAGATTTTGTAATAAGTGAAACATTTCTCTCTCTCACATCTCTTTCTGGAAAGAAGAAGGAAGATTTACAAAAACTGTTAAGACAAGATCAGGAGGAGTTTAAGATAAACTATCAAAATTCAGTTAAAGAAAAACTTGGGGGAAGAGATATTTTTGTAAGCAATTTTTTACCTTTAGTTGATTTTCCAATATTGAGATTAAATGAGAATATTTCAGTAATTTCAGATCCTCAATTCATGGAAGACAAAATAACCTCAGGAATTTATTGGATACTTCTAAACAATTTTAACAAGAAATATGGACTAAATTCTACCCAGTCCTCTGATCTTTCCAAATTGTTTGGTTTTATGCATCAGTATTATACATACGAAGTTCTATCTCTTTTATGTGATGAAGTGATAGAAGTAAAAGAAAGAAAAGGAATTAAAACATGTGATTATATTGGAATCATAAGAAAAGGTGAAAATTTATTCTTAATACCAGTTGAGTGTAAAAAAATTGCCCTAAAACTACCTGTATTATTCTTATCTGATAAAGAATCAACCCTGGAGAATTTAGAAAAAATCTTTGGGGAAAAGGGATTTGGGCAGATCTATTCTACTCTGAAGATTTTAGGTTCTTTGGATGAATTAAAACACCTTGATCTTAATAAGGTAATAATGATCTATCCAGTGCTTATTACAGACAGATTGATTGCAGAAGAAAGCCTGAATAGAAATTTTTATGAAAAACATTTCTTTAATCTACTTGATAAATCATCAATAAATTATCCTCTGAATAGGGAAATTTTTATGTCCATAGAGGATTTAGAAGTAATTGAGGCTGCATCTCAAAATGGAACTCCAAATCCACTGTTAAATTTTTTGGATTCTAGAATTAGTGCCTTGAATAACAGATTCTATAGACCTCAAAGGCAATTTATTCCTGGAATACAGCTTGAAGATATTGGGGAAATTACAAAAGATTTATTTTCTATGCGTAACGAATTATATCTAGTTGGTTTTCTTAAATTTATTAATTCTAGATTAAAGAAGTTTTTTGATACTTATATGCTTAAAGCAAAAGTTGAACTATTTCCTAAAGGCAAATAGAGTTTATAGAATTATTTTTAAATCTACCATCTCTGACATCCCTGTTGCTTTTGCAATTTTATTAAAAATGATTTTAGCTTCTTTTGGAATAAAACTATTATATTTCCCTAAATTTAAATAAATATACATTCTATCCTGAGAAATTAAATTTTTATCTCCTGCTCTAATCCTAGTTAGTTGTAAATATCCTTTTCTAAAATTATTAATCATTCTTGTGTAAACAGAGCTAAATTGTAGGAATGAATCTTTTGCAGATGAATAAACAAAAGGAGAACCATGATACGCAAGAAAAAACCCTGCAACTCCCTTCCTTGCAGATATTTTAAATGTAAACTTATCAAAGGTGAAATACTCTTCTAATTTTTCATTTGATCTCAATTTGATTCTTAATTCTCTGATCAAAAGGGTAGTTGCAGTATTAAGTTTTTTATAAAATTTGGGAATATTATCAAAATCATTAATATTATATTGGCAGTCCATAAAGAAGCTTCTTTTAAAATGGCTGTTTCTTAAAGATTCTGCCTCCAATTTATCATTAAGGATAGTAAATTCTGGGTTTATTTCCTCTAAATTCTTAACTTCTGCATATCTTGTTTGATTATTATCTCTATATTCAATATCAGGATTGCCATCATGCGGTAAGAATTTGATATTTATCATTCCTTCCTGATTTAATCTCCAAGCTGTTTCAAATTCTGCCAAAACAGAATAATACTCATGCTTAAAGTTTGATTTCAGTCTTGAGATTGGCTCATTTATATTCGTGAAAGTCTTCTTACTTAGGTATTCTTCAAAATTAGAGATTGGCTTTTCATTAGTTGCAAGATATCTTATTAAGGGGATTTCTAAAAGTTTAGAAAGAGATTCTTTTCTCAGTAAATGAGATATAACTTCTTTAAAATTTTCTTCCGTTATTGGATATTTTGGAAGATTGTTTAATACTAAGCTTTTGAGTTTTTCTTTGCTTTTTATAATCATTATAGATCTCATATTATTTTAATCCTGATAATGCATCTAATAAAAGAAAGCATCTTAATGATCTTGGTGCATCATAGTATTTAATATAACTTCCATGTAAAATTCCATGTCTATTAAGTTTTTTATGGAATGGATCTTTTAGTAAATTAGTGTCTTTGTAAATCATATTTTCTATTATTTCCATGAATAAATCTGGAAACAGAAATGGATATAAGCCACTTCTCTCTAGTTCTTGAAAAGCGTTTATTATTTTTCTATCTCCCTTACTTCGTATTGAGCTCGTATCTATCCCTTTTTCTTTGCAATAATCAGAAGCTATTCCTTCCCCAATGGGAAGCAATGCGGGTATAGAAAGAGTATATAAGCCATTCATATGCGCCTTGAGAGCATCTTTTATTACAATCATTCTATCTTTAAACAAGGGGTTGTTTTCCCAGCTTTTAACAGTTTCAATTAATAATTTATTACTGTTCTTTTTATAAGAAGTTAAAAATAATTGGGTTATAACCTTTCTGTTTCCTTGCTTATATTTAATAGCAGCAATTTTAATATCCTCTCTGTTTATAAATTCCATTGAAGGACAATACCACCACCCTGTTTTTAATAATGCATCTAGTTTTATTCCTTCTTCTGCTAATTTTTTACCAGCCTCAATTAAAGGTTTAAAATCTATTACAGGTATCATTGCTTTAATGCTTTCTTGAAACAGTAGGGCAGGTTTAATAGCTTCAGCAAGTGCTTCTTGGAAGGCAACAATAGGTTTTAAGGTATTTGCAATATATTGACTGAAATTAATTAAAGGGAAATTATTTTGAAAAGATCTAGCTATTTTTTGGGCTGCATCTCTTTGTGCTTCCTCAATTATTTTAAGATTCTTCTTTGCTCCATCTTGCAACAGATCGTTTTTCATAAAAGTATTATATACCCAGGCATGGCTCTGCTACAAACGAATCATCAAACAACATTACTCAGATACGGTTATTTGAAATTGCTGAAAAGTATTATAAATTCTGATAAAATGCTCTTGTAGTGAGTTCCACTTAACGAGTCTCTCGCTCACAAGTTAAGTATTTTCTATTTACTTAACCTATCTCTAACCACATGAACAAAGATATTGAATCTGCACTTACAAAAGGTTTGGTTGCTGGGTACGCAGGGGGTAAGCCTGAAAGTGTAAGCCGTGGAGGTTTTCCAGGAAAAGCAAGTCATATAGAACTTCCTGATGGGAGTATTTATCATGATGAGTGGTTTGCAGGGAATTCTGGTGGTGGACAAGAGCTAGTGCAGGTCGGAGGTGAATTGTTCACACGTTTATATGCAGGCGGAACTCCTGATGAAAAAACTCTAAGCTCACTTGGCATTACAGACAAAGAGGTTAGTTCGTACCTTAAGGAAATGATTGTGAAACTGGGAGACAGAACAAGACTTATAGAAAATTGTAATCCAGAGCCAGATGGTGATTGGCAGTATGAGTATGTAATAACGGGTACATATCCAGAAACGAATATTCTCACTTCCCTTGAATCAATTGAATATAAAAACAATGCAGTCCACCGTCACGCCTTCATTTTATGCAGTAAAGTAATTCAAGTCGTTCGAAAACATAACACCTACGAGGTGGAAACAATACTTAATTAGCTAGCTGGGGTTTCAAGCTTAGTAATTCTTCGTTCATGATCATCAAGTTTTTCGTTTACGTGATGACCTCCAATTGTATTTTCCTCACGCGTCGTCTCAAGTTCTTTCATCACTTTATCCAAACCCGTTAAAATCTGGTCTCGGTATCCTCGGTTTTTCTCATCCAAGTGATCCCCGTTTATCGATATTTCGTCTCTTAAATCCTCACGCAAGTCTAACAATTTCTCCTCCAGAAACTGTTTCGTGACAATGTCAGCTGATTTTTTCATTGTGTTTTAGAATACTGTTTTTTGAGTTATAAAGTCAAGAGTTCTAACACCCCTGAAAGACCACGGTTATCACAAACCAATATTGTTTATTATTCAATAAAGGTATAACACCAACGAAGTGGAAGCATAACTGAAATATGGCAAGTTTTTTTAGCTTCAATTATCTATTGTAAAGACCCTTTTCCAAACTATAATCAAAACATGTCATTACGCATAGAATCCTAATTGCCAAATTTATCCGCCAATTATGCAAAATGTTATAATTCACCTATGACAGAGAGAAGTAACGAAGAAATTGAAGAACTTGCCGGAGAAATAGCTCCTGTTTTATTTGCTTACGCTACGGTTTCAGATAATTGGGTGAATCAATTAAAAACATACCAGAATATATCAGTTACTGAGGAGAATGTTGGCACAATGTATTTTTATACAATAGCGTTGTATATTGAATTAGTTATTGCACGTATTGGAGATTTGACAACTCCAAAGGAGAAAACAAAATTAGAAGTTGAAATTATTAAACTTATTGTTCGTATGATGGTGCTAATTAGTGACTCAAGGGACCCAAAAGCCAATAAGGAAATAGCTAAGGTTATTGTGGATACGATTGCCGGTCATAGAAAAGCCGAGACAAAACATAAGCAGACAATTTTTAACACATATCTTGCTACTTTTTTTGAAACATATACTCAAGTACCTAAAGAATATTTATCAGCTTATCTGGAAGATAAAGTAAAACTTTTGGAAGAGAAAAACTTTAGGAAATTACTCACAAAATCTGGGTTGGTATTCTAGCCCCTTTTTAACCATGGTGCCATCTCTAATTGGAATTTGTGAGTGAAGGCATAACTCCTACGAGGTGGAAACGCCCCCATGAATAATATTTGGGTTACTTCAATCAGAGTATGAAATATTATTCCTATAGTAATTAGTCTTCGAATAACGTATACTGAGGTGTGCGATACATATTTTAATTCTTTCCTCCTCTTTCTAAGAATTACCTGTGCCTCTCATAATATTATGAAAAAAAACATCTTTGATGTGTTGGTCGTTTATTCCGAAAAGGCTGCCCGTAGTGCGTCTTCACTATTTGAGAACGACAAAACCCCCTTTTCTGTTGCCTCCAAGCGTAATCAATATAACCTAGCATACGCCTACTTCTTGCAAGTTTGTGCAAAAAACGGACTAAAGACCGCTTTCACAACTACCAGAGACATCATCGGAGCGGGAAAGTGTAAAAGCTATTGGGAATATAAAAATAACTCATGGGTGAAAGTAAAAAAGGAAGGCTATTCTTCCCTTATTTTTGATAAATTTTCGCCTGTAAATAAAAAATATTTTGAAATATCCGCAAGTCTTTTTTCCTCAGACTTAATAAAACCTTTTAACAACAACTACCTGCACAAACTTTTTGACGATAAACAGGCTACATTCGATACTCTTCATTCTTTTTCAATACCTACCGTCGCATTGGATTCTTATAACTACAAAACCATAACCCGGTCAATTGAGGCGATAAAACTACTCTGCCTATCCCACTTGCAAAAAGATGATTTTTCTAAAGAATTAATTCTCAAAGATAGGTTCGGCGCGGGAGGAACAAATATATATAAGATAAATGAAAACTTTTTAGAAGAGATATTGGCGGTCCAGGAGAAAAATAAAAAAATCTCGTTTGTTCTTCAGCCATTTGTAAAGTTTGAGAAAGGATATGAATATAAAAAAATTTCCAGCGCGACTGACATCCGCCTTATTTACCAAAAAGGCAGGATTATTCAAGCATACATCCGAACGGCAAAGAAAAATGACTTCCGCTGTAACGAACACCAAGGCGGCATTGTTAAATACGTTCCGATTAAAAACGTCCCGCCAGCGGTTATCGAATGCTCTGAAAAAATTGTAAGTCTTTTGAACAAAAAAAATGCCCTTTTTGCGCTCGATTTTATTATAAGCAACAACGGCAATATATATTTTCTGGAAGGAAATATAAATCCCGGAATTTACTGGGGCGCCAACTCACCCGAGGATGAACTGAATACAAAAAAACTAATTCATTTTATTGTCAAAGAGCTTTTGCGAAGGTCACAAAAAACGTCTTCCCCATCCTTTCCTAACCCTAACTTACCTCCGATTAATGAATATCTATCTCCAGTAACGCATAGCACCTACGAGGTGAAAAGCTTATACTGAATGTATACTATTTTTAACAATGATTAATATTCCGAGAGTAACAGTTGAGCAGATGCGTGAAGTTGACAGACTCATGGTTGATGAGATTGGCATTTCAATTCTTATGATGATGGAAAACGCGTCGAGAAATATTGCGATACTTTCCCGAAAAATGCTCGGAGGAAGCGTAAGAGATAAACATATCGTTATTCTCTGTGGTAAGGGCAACAATGGTGGTGATGGGTTAGGCGCTGCCCGGCATTTAATAAATTTTGGCGGGAAGGTAACTTGCATAATTTCCGAACACAAAGAAAATCTAGGTGAAAACGCACGCATACAACTCAATGTTTTAAAAAATATAGACGCCACGATCATAGAATTTTCGGATGGAGAGACACAACTTATTCAAGAAAAGATAAATAATTCAGATTTAGTGATCGATGCATTACTTGGTTATAACTTAAAAGGTACTCCTAAATCTCCTTATTTTAATTTAATTAATCTCGCAAATAATTCTTCCAAACCAATTCTTGCAATCGATATGCCTTCTGGTTTAGACGGTAACACAGGACAACCACACGCGCCTACAATAAAAGCCAGGGCAACTATTACTCTAGCCTTGCCAAAAGTCGGCTTGTTGACAGAAAAAGCAAGAGAGCATGTTGGAGAATTATATGTAGCAGATTTGTCAGTCCCATCAAACGTATATAGAAAACTTGGAATTTCTGTACCAAATGTATTCGAGTACGAAGAGGTGGTAAAATTACTTTAATATGGAATTTGCCAGTGAAACGCTACAAATAACCGGAGAAGTGCTGATTGGACTGACCGCTATTATGGTTCACAGACGCGTATGGAAGGAACATAAAATAAATCCGGCTGTGTATAAGGAAATGAAGCGCGAACAAATAATGGGCGTTTTAGGGATAATACTTCTTATATCAGGGTACTTTACACGATTTGTATAAAAATAAATTTATTTCGTAAACCGCTACGCCAATAATGGCTTAGCTTAAAAACTTAGCTATCTCTTCGCTCACTTTCATAGCCGATTTTCCCACTAGCATTCCCGGGTGGCTCGCTCCCGCTATTTCCACGTAAGGCTTTTGATAATACTCAGCCATTTTTCGTGTTGACTCAGCGCTTATTCCAAAAGGCAAAGAGTCTCCGAGCTCTGCCCCTAAAAATAGCACTTTTTTATTTTCCAAACTCTCTTTTGAAATACTTATGCCCTCTTTTCTCTGCCTTCTAGCAGGTCCTGCTTCCATACCAAGCATTTTTTGCAAACTTGGAAACATTTGAGCATCAACGTCCGGCATCGCTTTTGCCATTTCTTCACCAGAAGACGGCATGCCGGCATCCATAGCACTATAAGTATCAGAAATACCTTCGGAAGACTTTTTCCCTTGTATTTCCATGGTTGGGCTCGGATCAATTGAAATTGCCATGTCAGAAATTCCTTCTGCTAAAGCCATTAAAACTGAAAGACCTGACATACTGTGTCCGATTAAAACACTTTCTCCTTCTATTATTTTGGCAACACTTGCTATATTATCAACATAATCATTCATTGTCGTTGTTGACAGATTAAAATTGTTTGACATCCCGTGACCCTGCAAATCCAAAGCAATAATTCTAAAGTTTCCCATCAAACCTCTTATAACCATCTTCCACATCATGGCAGACCCAAAAGATCCATGAACCAAGATTAGAGTTTTATCGCCCTGACCAAATGTATAATACGCGATATTTTCAGATGTAAAATTGGGGTTATTAAAATCTATATCCATTAGCTTTTCACCTTTATTGTTCTAGATAAACCTATTGCCAAAACAAATCCCCACATAATGTGGCTCAACGCAAACACATAGGCATTTAGATTTAGCATCACAGGATCTATTATTTGAATGACTATATACCACATGACTCCAAAAATTAATAAAGCATAAATTAACGCACCGATAACCAAAGAGTTTTTGGTTTTAAGTCTTGGCTTTAGGAATGAAACAAACACTAGAGTCAAGACCCACGAATTAATCATATGCACCATTAATCCTGTGATTACGGGGACCATATTGAAAGAAACGGGAGATGAAACATTTTGTAAATCACGAAATACAACCGCCGAAATATAAACAAGCGGAGACCAAAAACCTTGGCCCCAAAAGACCTCATAGAGCATGACTAACATTCCCATCACAAGCCCTGCAAAAAAACCTGTCATTATTAGTCTTTTGTTCATATTTATTTCTACTTCAATTTAATAGTAGCATAAGAGTTCAGGTTTTTTCATTATAATATTTTCTAAG
>Ga0210057_1006700_pt1 | contig 14237 bp, 16 predicted proteins | sample CryGeyCG2114_010_2_FD_183968 | JGI IMG/M metagenome (GOLD analysis project Ga0210057, IMG submission 183968) | Groundwater microbial communities from aquifer - Crystal Geyser CG10_big_fil_rev_8/21/14_0.10 (SPAdes) (version 2) | ecosystem: Environmental > Aquatic > Deep subsurface > Groundwater ... | reverse complement strand
CTTCAAGTTCTTGATGTTGCAGATTTGCAAGTTTGCCGTAGTCATCAATCGTTGTGGTGTCAAAATAGATGCCGTCAGATGTCTCATACGTATGCCCTTTATCGATGAGCGTCTGTACTTGATCAATCTGTTCTTGAATATGGTCGGTTGCTTTGCACCAGACAGTCGGCTCGAGGATGTTCAGCGCGAGCATGTCCTGCTTGAACATTGTTGTATAGTAGTCTGAGATTTCCCACGCAGTTTTTCCTTCTCGACGCGATCCTTTTTCCATTTTATCCTCTCCCTGATCCGCGTCGTCTGTCAGATGTCCGACATCGGTGATGTTCATGACGCGTTTTACTTCGTATCCTGCATATTTTAATGTTCTGTGTAACGTGTCTTCAAAGACGTATGTCCGCAGATTCCCAATGTGCGCGTAGTTGTATACAGTCGGACCACAGGTATAGAGGCCAACCGTGTGACCGATCTGTGGTTTGAAGAGTTCTTTTTGTTTTGTGAGGGTATTGTAGAGTGAGAGCATATATTTTATGTTGAGGATAGTATAGCTACTGGTGTGTACGAAGTAAAGGGTAAGTTAGTATTCAACATACAGTATATATGATATACTTTTATTTGTTGAATGTTGTACTATGAGTTTCTTCTCAAAAAATAATGGATTTGTCGGTGTTGATATTGGTGCGTTTGGCATCAAGCTTGTGCAACTCAAAAAACAGAAGGGGAGGCCACAGCTTTGGACGTATGGTATTGCAGACGGTCCGATTGATATTCATATTCCGGATGTACATGATAAAACCCCTGATGAGTTGCTTCGTGAACATACTGTTGTGGGGGGTATGCAAAAGAAACAATCACAGGACATGCGTGAGCTGTATGGAGAGAGCGATCCAAGGGTAGATCAGTACGCGGATATATTGAAAACATTGCTTAAAAAAGCGCGCGTCACAACAAACCTTGCAACAGCAAGTTTGCCAGTGTCTCATATATTTCATACGATTGTCACATTGCCAAAAGTGGAAAAAGAAAGTGATATAAATATATATATCAATGCCGAGCTAAAAAAGGTACTCTCTCGTTCGATAGAAGACATGCAAGTTGTGCATCAGATTATTCCAAGCAAAAAGGAAGATAAATACATGCACGTACTCGTGACTGCCGCACCAAAAACATTAGTGGCGTTTTATTCAGGCATTTTTGAAAAAGCCGGCTTGGAATTAAAAGAACTCGAAACTGAGGCATTTGCGATTGAACGATCGTTGGTTGGAAAAAATACCGCGACAATGATGGTCGTTGATGTTGGTGCAGAACGGACGAACTTTTTTATCATTGACGAAGGGTTACCGATGACACATCGAAGTATTCAGGTTGGGGGACAACGTATCAACGAAATCCTGATGCACGAAATGGGAATCAGTACTGAACTTGTTGATCACATCAAAGCAGACATCACCGAATTGGATTGGAAAAAAAGAAATATGGACATGTTCGCCCCCTTTCTGGATCCTATTGTAAAAGAAATTCAATATAGTTTTGATCTGTTTTTTGGGCAAACAGGAAACAAAGGAAAAAAACCGGAAAAAATTGTGATCACCGGTGGTTCTGCTGTCTTTCCGCCGTTACAATTACGATTAGAAAAAGAATTTGATATGCGCGTGTTTGTTGGAGATCCGTGGGCGCGTATTGTATACCAGCAAGAATTAAAACCACTTCTCTCAAATCTTGGACCGAGAATGGCAGTCAGTATTGGACTTGCGCTCAGAAACATTGTAGAATAATCTTGTCCACACAGGCTTTCCTCTTTTGTTGAATTTTGCTATACTTTCTAGGTCTAATATTTTAAATATGGCTGAAAAATCACTCGCACATATATTGCTTGTCGAAGATGATACATTTCTTGCAAACATTTACAAGACAAAATTCGAAATGGAGGGATTTAAAGTAACACATGCTGACAATGGCGAAGCAGGGTACGAAGGAGCCAGAAAATATAAACCGGATATTATTTTACTTGACATTCTTTTGCCAAAGTTGGATGGTTTTGCCGTATTAAAAAAATTAAAAGAAGATGACGCGGTGAAAGATATTCCAGTGATCCTCCTGACCAATCTCGGACAAAAAGATGATGTAGAAAAGGGACTTGAGCTTGGTGCGGCGGATTATTTGATAAAAGCTCACTTTAAGCCATCTGAAACAGTCTCGAAAGTAAAAAAAATTCTTGGTATTTAATACAAAAAAGAACACCCGGGATGCTATATATTGTATATCATCGCAGGTGTCCTTTGCACCATTACTCTATGCATACACTGAAGAGAGAGGGGGTGACTACATGAATAAAAAAGGCTTTACACTTATTGAGCTTTTGGTTGTTATTGCAATCATTGGTCTCTTGTCAACACTCGCTGTAGTAGCACTTGGATCTGCTCGTGAAAAGGCTCGTGATTCAAAACGTCTCTCTGATTTGAAACAAACTCAGACTGCGCTTGAGCTCTATTACACAGATAACAACGGGTACCCAACAGCATCAGATGTGACGCTGGGAAGTGGTAACTATGCATGTTTGAACAGTGCCGGATTCGACGCAACAAACTGTGCAGATCCATATATGGGACAAGTACCTGCAGACCCAACGGGTACAGGCGTATATGTGTATACGTATGATTCAAGTGCTAGTTCGACCTACTCTATTACAGCTACGCTCGAAGGAACGGTTGGTGGACTCACTGGTTCAGTTACTGCGACTCCGTCAGGTATTCAATAGAACATGTTTATTTGAACGTTCAACTGTGAAAAGAAAGCATTTCGCGTGAGCGAGGTGCTTTTTGTTTTGAACTGTAGGCATGGTATCCGGATACATAACTCTCTTTGAGAAAATATGCTATTATATGCAGTATATGGAAGTCATATTTTTTTTCATAGGAGCCATACTCGGCAGTTTCCTGAACGCATGGATTTGGCGTACACATGTGGGTGCATCGATGTGTAGGGGAAGGTCTGCCTGTCCTCAATGTAAAAAGGCTCTTTCTTGGTATGAAAATCTTCCAATACTCAGTTTTGTATTGCAAAAAGGGAGATGCAGAGAATGTCATGCATCAATTTCATTGCAGTATCCATTGGTGGAGCTGAGTGTTGGACTGCTGTTCGCATTCACCGCGTGGTTCCATGGGAACGATAGTCTCTTGATCTTACGTGATTGTTTTATTTTGTTTTTCCTCACCTTCACGTTTGTCTATGATGTGCGCTATCAGGAGATATGGGACAGGATGACGATGTATCCTGCTACTGTTCTTGTTGTGGCAACCGTGTGGTTTGATTGGTTATCCATTCCCTTCATGTTGATTGGTGTATTGGTAGGAATGGGTTTTTTCTTTCTTCAATACTTGATTTCAAGAGGAAGATGGATTGGTGGAGGAGATATACGGCTTGGGCTGTTCATGGGAGTGATTTTGGGTTGGCCATTGATCTTGCTGGCGTTGTTTCTCGCATATATCGGTGGCGCGTTATTTGTGCTACCATTCCTTTTGCTTGGAAAGAAACAGATGGCGACAAAAGTGCCATTCGGGGCGTATCTGAGTATCGCGACAGTGGTCACGATGTTTTGGGGGAAGGGTTTGGTTGAATGGTATATTGGGTTACTCATGTAGTATATAACCTGTCACATGAAACAAGAATCTACAGTTCATATTATTGCGATCACCGGTCCGATCGGTGCGGGAAAATGCATGACGGTCAAAGCTAAAGCTTTGAGTTACAGTTCTTTTTGAGGTATTACCACGAATAAAATAATCACTTGTATGTAACTCAAACCTTTAGGTTTGACAATTAAGAATGAGGTCTATGCCACTTGATTTGAATAAGCCATATCCAAAACGAGCACGACTGCTTGATCGTTCAAGTTATATGGGAACGCGAGGATATTTTATTACAATCAATACAAAAGGCAGGGAAAAATTTTTTATGCATCCAAATATTGTTTCGTCGGTCGTTGAGTATTTGCGAGATGCCGCCGATAAAAAATGTTTTGATGTCATTGTATATTGTTTTATGCCAGATCACACGCATCTTGTCCTTGTTGGACGAGGCGATCACTCAGATCTGCTTACATTCGTGACATATTACAAACAGGTGAGCGGGTATTATTTTAAGAAAAAATTTGGTACTAGCCTGTGGGCAACAAGTTTTCATGATCGAGTATTGCGAAAAGAAGAGGATATAAAAAGTGTTGGAAGATATGTGTTGCGCAATCCGGTACGAGCAGGTATTGTGAGTGATGCAATGGATTATTTATGTTCTGGTTCATTTGTATACGATTTGCATACATTGATGGAGAATGATTCATTTTCTCGGTTTGATTTCAGTCAGGCCTAAAGGCCTGAGTTACAGGTGCCTGGAAGTATGTATCTCAAAGCTTTAGCTTTGACCGCAGAAAGGTAACAAAACCATATGCCACCAAAACCCTCCACACAAAAAATAAAAAAACTCCGCGACCAAATCAATGATCTTCGTTACAAATATCATGTATTGAACGATCCGGAAGTAACCGATGCCATGTACCAAGGTCTGATGGATGAACTTCGAAAGATAGAAGCGCGCCATCCGGAATTGGTGACGTCCGACTCACCAACGCAGCGAGTCGCCGGTCAACCGGCAAAAGAGTTTCAAAAAATAACACACGTGGTACCCCAGTGGTCTTTTGATGATGCATTTGATTTTGTCGATCTCGAGAGATGGGAAGAGAGAAATCTAAAAATTCTTGAAAAGCAATTTGGTGAGCGACCGGGAGATGTATTATACACCTGCGAGTTGAAAATTGATGGACTCCATATTGTTCTCACGTATGAAGGTGGAGTGCTGAAAACCGCGGCTACACGAGGAGATGGAAAGATTGGCGAAGACGTGACACAGAATATCAAAACCATTCATAGTATCCCACTCTCCATCCATGAAAAGGGGAAACTTGTCGTAGAGGGAGAAGTGTGGCTCGGAATCGACATGTTTAGAAAAGTAAATGAAGAACGAGCAAAGAGTGGTGAACCGCTGTATGCCAATCCGAGAAACGTTGCGGCGGGGACTATTCGACAGCTAGATTCGAGCATCGTAGCCGAACGAAAATTGCAATGCACTACGTATGACATTTCGTATGGCAATGCACCAGAAACACAGGCAGAAGAATTGAAGACACTTAAAGCATTAGAATTTCCAACAGATGATGACTGGCAAATTTGTAAGAGCATGAAAGAAGTGTGGAATATGTATCAGCAATGGATAGACAGAAATCATAAGACTAAACAGTTTTGGATTGATGGGCTTGTTATAAAAGTGAATCAAAAAAAGTACCAAGATGCTCTCGGGTTTACCGGTAAATCACCACGATGGGCGATTGCGATGAAATTTCCAGCAGAGCAGGGGACGACGGTGATCAAGGATATTTATTGGCAGATTGGAAGAACTGGTGTGCTCACGCCTGTCGCTCTCATGGAACCAGTACAGCTTGCGGGAACGACGGTTACACATGCGACTCTTCATAATTTTGATGAAATACGACGTCTTGATGTCCGAATTGGTGACACTGTTGTCGTAGAAAAAGCGGGCGATATTATTCCAAAAGTACTTCGAGTTCTCGAGAAGATGAGAACAGGAAAAGAAAAAAAAATTAAGGAGCCAACACAAGATCCAGATGGATTTTCTGTCGAGCGAAAGGAAATTCAAGGAAAAGATGGAAGTACCTCAGTTGCACTGTACACAACAAACAAACATGGTTTTTCTATCCATCTGAAACGAACAATCCATTTTGTATCAAAAAAAGCATTTAATATTGATGGCATGGGGAAGAAAATTGTTGAACAGTTGTTGAACGAAGGAATTATTTCTTCTCGTGCAGATATTTTTACTCTTACAAAAGGAGACCTTGAGCCACTCGAGAGATTTGCAGAGAAGTCTGCTGAAAATCTTGTCAACGCAATTCATGCGTCGCAGCGTATTACGTTGGCAAGATTTCTTTTTGCGCTCGGTATTGATCACGTGGGAGAGGAAACAGCATTGCTCCTTGCAGACAGATTTGGTCGTCTGGAACGTATACTGAACGCAACAGCGGAACAACTGGAGGAGATCAATGAGATCGGACCGAAGGTTTCCGCGTCTATCGTGGCATGGTGTGAAGACACGCATAATACGCTATTGATTGACGCATTGTGTGCAAATGGAGTAGTGATCGAAAAAGCAAAAAAGCAAAAAAGCAAAAAAGCACTTGATGGGATGACGTTCGTTTTGACCGGTACGCTACAGTCAATGTCGCGTGATGAGGCAAAAGATGCCATTCGTGAGCGTGGTGGAGATGTTTCTTCTTCTGTCAGTAAAAAAACGACATACGTGGTTGCGGGGGAGCATCCGGGGAGTAAAAAAGAGAGGGCGCATGCGCTGGGTGTGGAGGTGCTGAGTGAAAAAGAATTTGTTCATATACTGAAGTGATGTTGAGTAGGCAGGTGGCTTCACGATGAAGCCACCTGCCTGTGTTCTGGAGCTGACCGGAATCGAACCGGTATCTCGAGAGTATGGGGGTAGAAGCCCCATGGTATTCTCTCGCGCCTTACCATTAGGCGACAGCCCCAAAGCCCATATTTTTCTTCCCCTGCCACTCGTTGGTCACCACACTGAGTGGCAGCCGGGAAGTCCAATATGGACTGGATGTATATACCATGTATACAGTACTTTTTCAACCCTTGAGTTGTAAAGATAAACCAGCTATACTATTTCCATTATGAAACTTACTATTTCTGACATCGATCATATTGCCGACATGGCTCGGCTTCATCTGACAGAAGATGAGAAAACACTCTATGCCGAGCAACTCTCGCTTGTTTTGGAGTATGTGGAAATGTTGAATGAAGTGGACACTGTCGGTGTAGAGGAAACATGCCAGGTGACAGGGCTCGAGGATGTGGTGAGGGACGATGTGGTGAAGAAATGCGATGAAGAAGTACGGAACCATATTATCGCACAATTCCCTGTGAAAGTCGGGGATTTGTTGAAGGTGAAGGCAGTATTCACAGCAGATTAGGCATTGTAGGCAGAGTAAGCAGAGTATGTATCTGCTTACTCTGCCTAATCTACCTATGAGCGTATTAAACCAACTTACAATCACTGAAGCACGAAAAGGTCTCGATAACGGAGATTTTTCTTCGGTTGAGCTTACAACTGCATGCCTTGACAGAATCAAAGAGAGAAATGAAGAAATTAATGCGTTCATAACAATTACCGAAGACTTGGCCATGGAAGAAGCAAGGAAGGCAGATGAAAAAATTTCAAGAGGAGAGCAAGAAAAGTTGACGGGCATTCCATATTCAGTAAAAGATGCAATCTGCGTAAAAGGGGTTCGTTCAACCGCATCGGCAAAAATTCTTGACAATTACATTCCGCCATACGACGCAACTGTTATTTCTCGCATAAGAGCACAAGGAGCAGTATTGGTAGGAAAAACAAATTGTGATGCATTTGGACATGGCGCGAGTAATGAAAACTCAATGTATGGACCGGTTCGAAATCCGCATGATCCAAGCAAAGTAGCAGGTGGTTCATCGGGTGGCGCCGCTGCGAGCGTCGCTGATAACCAATGTGTTTTTGCTATTGCTGAAGATACGGGTGGATCTATCAGACAGCCTGCGTCGTTTTGCGGTGTGTACGGTCTGAGACCAAGCTACGGACGAAATTCTCGGTATGGCATCATGCCAATGGCAAGTTCTTTTGATACGGTAGGTCCGATAGCAAAGTCTGTAGAAGATATTGCTATTCTTATGGAAGTGATGGCAGGAAGTGATCCAAAGGATGCTACAACGGTGCCAGATGTTGTACCCCGATATCGAGAGGAAGTAAGAAACGGGAAGCGAGAAGCGGGAAGTCTGCGTGTTGGCATTCCAAAAGAGTATATGGAGCTCGAGGGGTTGAGTGTGGAAGTAAAGCATATAATCGAAACGCAGATTGAGATGTTGAGACAGAAGGGCGCGACGATTGTTGATGTATCATTACCGCATACAAAATACGCAATCGCTGTCTACTACATCGCGGTGCCGAGTGAAGACAGTTCGAATCTTGGCAGAATTGATGGTATTCGATATGGCGTACAATCTGATATGGATACCCTCTATGATACATACACACATTCACGCGAACATGGATTTCCTGATGAAGTAAAGCGAAGAATTATGGTTGGGACATACGCGCTCTCAGCAGGATACTATGATGCGTATTATCGCAAGGCGCAGAAGGTTCGTACGTTGATACGACAGGATTTTGACAACGTGTTCAATGAAGTGGATGTGCTGATAACGCCCACATCACCATTTCCTGCGTTCGGCATTGGTGAAAAGAAGGATGACGTTCTGGCAATGTACCTCGCAGATGTATTTGTGAGTCCGGCATCGGTAGCCGGAATTCCCGGACTATCTGTGCCTGTTGGCAAGATAGAGAACGAATTGCCTGTGGGAATGCAGATTATGGGACCACGATTGGCAGAGAGCCGTGTACTACAAGTCGCTGATCTTGTTACAAAATTAAGAAATAATTAAAAGTATATGGCTGAACACACGGGCAAAGCAGGCTTCCCACCCACTGCGGAAGAATTGGAACGCATGGGGGGGGTGCGAGATATGAGGGCATGGAGCCAGCGCCACGGAAAGAGGTGTCAGATTACGATGGTCTCTCTGAAGCTGAATGTTGCGCGTTAGAGCAAAAGACTACGAAAGAGATCATAAAGTTTTTGCAGGCAGAGTTCTCCTTACGTTATCCTGACCTTAGGGACGCTGAGTTATGATGCCGATGGGAAGAGGAGAAATGACCTAGGTGTAAATGAAGTGATCTCTAAAATCACCGATGCGCTTGATATCGAGGTGATGAGCAATGGGACAGAACCACTTCCTCTTAGCCAAATGTTTAGGCAGATCCAGCCCCATCTATTTACGCAACATGTCGGCGTGTCAAGAGTGAGAGAAAGTGAGGGAGAAGCAGACGCTATCTTGTTTGAACATTTTTTTGCTCGGTATGCTGATGAAGAAGATGTAAGAGATTTAGATGCCTAAATGTATTTGTGAGCCCTGCTACCGTGACGGGGATCCCTGGATTATCCGTATATCCGAATTGTACCTATGCGTAAAGAAACAATAAAAAAAGCAAAAGAGCTGGCAGAGAAAGACTTCAGCTATGCGCTCAATGAAACCGGCGACTATCGAGAATCGTGGCGGATTTTTCGTATTATGGCGGAGTTTGTCGAGGGGTATCAGTTCCTCAATACCATCCATAATGAAGTGACTATATTTGGCTCTGCAAGATTTGATTCCGAACACACATATTACAAGATTGCAGAAGACGTAGGAAGATTGCTCGCAGAACATGGATATACAACCATTACCGGTGGCGGACCGGGAATTATGGAAGCGGCAAACAAAGGAGCCACAGAAGGTGGTGGCGAATCTGTGGGACTCAATATCCAGCTTCCATTTGAACAGCGGGTAAATCCCTATGTAAAAACATCAGCGGCATTTTATTATTTTTTTACCAGAAAGGTCATGCTGACGAGCCCGGCGCATGCGCACATCTTTTTTCCAGGTGGATTTGGGACGATGGATGAATTTTTTGAGGTGGTTCACAATATTGAAATAGGAAAAATGTGCCAAATGCCGATTGTGCTCGTTGGAAAAGAGTATTGGCAACCAATGCTAACATTTATAAAAGAAAAGTCGTGTCCCATGGGTTCTGTTATACGCGCGCATGTGGATTCGTGGACAGTGGTCGATACGGCAGAGGATGTATTCAGTGCGCTGACTATTATTGACGAGGGTGTACCTCATTGCGATTTATCAGTAGCAAACTTTCATAGTGGCCAAAAAAATGTTGACTGGAGGATTTTTCGTATCATGGCGGAGCTAGTAGAAGGATTTGAATTTTTGACCGGTCTGGTAGAAGATGTCACAGTGTTAGGTACTCGTCATATAGATACCACATCATACTATTACGTATCTGCCTACGCGCTTGGACGTTCTCTTGCCAAAGCGGGGTACACAGTTGTCACAGGAGGATCCGCAGGTATTGCCGAAGCGGTGAACAAAGGGGCGATCGAAGCCGGTGGTGAATCTCTTGGTATTGGGATGGAAGTGTTTGGAAAAAAATCAATGAATCCGTATGTCACAAAATCCATATCCTTTACCTTTCCGTTCACGCGTAAACTCATTGTAACTTCGCCATCAAAGGCATTTGTCTTTTATCCTGGCGGTCTTGGGACATTTCATCACTTGTTTGAAGTGTTAACGCTCATTCAGACAAAAAAAATGCAACGAATTCCAATCATCTTGATAGACCATACATTTTGGGAACCACTGCATGTCTTTATTAAGGAGGTCATGGTTCATGATCTGAAAAGTATTTCTGATCAGGATGATGAGTTGTATCAGATCGTTGATACCGAGGAGGCAGCAATGAAATTGATTGAAGAGTTTCGTAATGGTAGCGCCACGCATGAGACTTCTAAGGTTATACATTAAAATATATACCCTCGATGAAAAATTTTGCTTTTATTGATGCACAAAACGTATACATAGCCATCCAACAAAAAGGATGGAAGTTAGATTACAAAAAAACGCCCCATGCGGACGGAACCGCATAGGGGATTTTTTATCGTTACTACAAAACTAGTATACTATGTATTTACTTATTTGTCAAGGCTAATATGCTTCCTTGGTTTCAATACACAACAGTATATATCGGTCCCATACCGCTTCAGGTGTGGGGGTTTTTTGTTGCATTCGGTATGGTGGTGACAATGTATATTATCAATAAAGAAGCGAAAAGGCGATCGATGAATGCAGAAATCTTGCTTGATGTCTCATTGAAGATGATTATTTCAGGTGTTGTGTTTGCACGACTGTTCCATGTGTTTTTTTATGAGCCGTCATATTTTCTTGTGAATCCACTTGAGATTATTGCCATTTGGCATGGCGGGCTTTCATCGTTCGGTGGAGTGTTTGGTGCCGCACTGGCTTTTTTTTGGGCGTTGAAAAAGGGGAAGATACAGAAGGAGCGCTTGCCACTGTACGGCAATATCATTGCGTATGCCGCGCTCTTTGGCTGGATGATCGGACGCATTGGGTGCGTCATGATTCACGATCATCTGGGTGCTCCGTGTAATTGCGTTCTGGCATTTGATTCGCCGGAGGGAAAGCGGCTTGATATGGCGTTTTTGGAAATCCTTGCGCTCTTGCCGCTCGCGATCGTGTTTGTGGTGTTGAGAAAAAAACAGATAACGCATCTCTTCGTCCCGCTACTGTTTGTGTATTATGGCTGTGTGCGTTTCGTCCTTGATTTTTGGCGAGCAGATCCGAGCTTTGCAACCGGCGATGTTCGCTATCTTGGATTGACTCCGGCACAGTATTTTGCTATGGTGTTGGTTGTTGTAGGGGCAGTGTATCTGACCCGAGTCTCTGGGCGTGACCGAGATACGTCTACAAAAACCTAATGGTCTATTTTCCATGAAGGAACCACAAGCAAAAATTGAAATAATGGCGCCAGCAGGTTCATTTGAAGCACTGACGGCAGCTATCAAGGCAGGGGCAAATTCTGTCTATTTTGGTATTGAACAGCTGAATATGCGCGCGAAAGCGGCGAACAACTTTACACTTGAGGATCTTGTAGATATAGTGGTTACCTGTAAAAAAGCAGGAGTAAAAACATATCTTGCATTGAACACTGTCATGTATACACACGATATTACACTCATGCAGAAAATTTGTAATACAGCAAAAAAGGCTGGACTTACTGCGGTTATCGCATCAGACCTTGCGGCGATTACATATGCAAAAAAGATTGGTCTTGAGGTACATATTTCTACACAGCAAAATGTCACGAATTATGAAACCGTCGAATTTTTTTCTACGTATGCTGATGTTGTTGTACTTGCACGTGAAGTGACACTGAAACAAGTGCGAGAAATACATGACAAGATTGTTTCAAATGATTTGCGTGGTCCAAAAGGCGAATTGATACAGATAGAACTGTTTGCACATGGAGCCCTCTGCGTTGCCATTTCTGGAAAGTGTTATATGAGTTTGGCGACATATAATTCTTCTGCAAATAGGGGAGCATGTAGACAAAATTGCCGACGGTCGTACAAAGTGATTGACGAAGAGACTGGCGTTGAACTTGTGGTAGACAATAAGTACATTATGTCCCCAAAAGATTTGTGTACGATTGGATTCGTTGATCAGATACTAGAAGCTGGCGTGAGTGTGCTGAAGCTAGAAGGTCGTGGACGCTCAGCAGATTATGTTCGTACAGTAACGAAATGTTATCGAGAAGCAGTTGACTCGTATTATGAAGGGACATATACAAAGGAAAAAATTGATGCATGGATTACTGAGCTTGAAACCGTGTATAACCGAGGATTTTGGCATGGTGGATATTATCTTGGAAAACAAATGGGTGAGTGGAGCGGTGTCTATGGTTCACAGGCAACAAAGGAAAATATTTTTGTCGGTCGTGTGTCACACTACTTTTCAAAAACAAACATTGCAGAAATTACGATTGAGACAGGGAACATGCAAAAAGGTCAGGACGTATTATTTACAGGACCCACAACAGGTGCGTTGACAGTGAATAATGTAACACCGTGGGTAGATGGAAAAGCGGTCGACATCGCAAAGAAAAGAGATGTGTGCAGTATGATTGTTTCTGAGCGTGTACGGGACAACGACAGAGTTTTTCTCGTGGTGCCGAGGCAACATGTTCAGTAACAGTGTATGTCAAAGATTATCCATTTTCGTGAAAATTGTATTGGCTGTGATTCCTGCGTTGAGCATGCATCACGATATTGGCGTATGGACGAAGATGGAAAATCAACTCTTGAACGTGCTACTTACAAGGATGAGATTGGTATTTTGGAAATAGATGATGTTGAAATTCCTGGTAATATTGAAGCATGCAGGGACTGTCCTGTAGGGATTATTCGAATTCAGGATGATGGAGGAAAGGAGATGCATTGATTGTACTGATTCAAATGGACTACATAGAGTCTCACATATGTATATGTTGAAGAATTATTTCTGAAAAGTGGTCAAGGAAGAGAACGATTGAAGTATTTACTGAAAAATACAATGAACGAACTATAATGGAGAGTTCGCATAGCGGTCTAGTGCGCCACCTTGGAAAGGTGGTATATCCGAAAGGGTATCGAGGGTTCAAATCCCTCACTCTCCGCAAAAATTGGAAATCGGAATCAGAAGCCGAAATGGGGTCGCGCCGCAGGCGCGACCCAAACGCATTCCCGCCAAGAATTCCCGAATTCAAAAGGTTTTTCCACGCTCCGCGTGGCTCAAAAAAGACGGTTCGAAAAAGGCATGTCGCAAGGCGACATTTGCCGTGAATTAGGGTTAGACCGAGCGTATATTAGTAATGTTGAGAATGGCAAACAAAATCTTACTATTAGCACAATGGAAAAGGTCGCCAAAGTTCTTGGAATGAGCGTAGTTCAACTTTTGAAATAATTATGACTACTCAAAACCAAACTATTACAAAAATAGCGATATTTCAGAAAAAGGAGGTCCGCAAGATTCTCCATAAAAATGAATGGTGGTTTTCTATTATCGATATTATTGAAGTTTTAACGGATACTCCGCGACCACGAAAATACTGGAGCGATTTGAAGAAAAAACTCATAAAAGAGGGTTATTCTGAAGTGTCCGATAAAATCGGACACTTGAAATTAACCTCTCCTGACAATAAAAAACGAGAGACTGACTGTGCTAATACCGAGACAATTTTCCGTATTATCCAAGCTATTCCCTCACCAAAAGCTGAACCATTCAAACGCTGGTTGGCACGGGTTGGTTATGAGCGAATTGAGGAGATAGAAAACCCAGAACTTGCCACAAAAAGAACTCGTGCTTTGTATAAAGCTAAAGGATATTCGGATGCGTGGATTGAAAAACAAATGCGTGGTATTGAAGTCCGCGAAACTCTTACCGATGAATGGAAGAAGCGCGGAGTAAAAGAGGGTCGAGAATACGCGATTCTCACAGCCGAAATCTCAAGAGCAACTTTTGGCATGACGCCAAGCGAGTATCAAAAATTAAAAGGTTTGAAGCGGGAAAATTTGCGAGACCACATGAACGACCTTGAGCTAATTTTTTCTATGCTCGGAGAAGCCTCGACCACTGAAATCGCTCGCAACAAAAACACTCAAGGATTTTTGGAGAATAAAACTG
>Ga0210057_1006699_pt1 | contig 14237 bp, 12 predicted proteins | sample CryGeyCG2114_010_2_FD_183968 | JGI IMG/M metagenome (GOLD analysis project Ga0210057, IMG submission 183968) | Groundwater microbial communities from aquifer - Crystal Geyser CG10_big_fil_rev_8/21/14_0.10 (SPAdes) (version 2) | ecosystem: Environmental > Aquatic > Deep subsurface > Groundwater ... | reverse complement strand
GCTGGCGTAGCGTAACAAAATATTTCCTCCCGGCTGTCCGGAGTGAACAAGCTTAAAAACCTTTGGGCGTCATGCAATTCCGGCCAAATTTCCGGCGGGAGCAACTGGCGCTTTTTGCCGGCCTTTACCAGCCGGCGAGCGTAATTTTCCGCTTTTACTATCGCTTGGCGATTATATTTAATCGCGTCGGCGTAATCGCTTATCGGGCAGAGCAAAATTACCCGGGCAATCTGTTTTTGGTTTTTATCTTTAGCTAAATAGTAAACTGACTTTTGGCAGCCGGTAGAGTGGCCGGCGAGAATAATTTTTTTAATCCCTTGTTTTTTGCAAAAATTAACCGCTCCCTGAATATCGTCCGCGCAATCGGTAAAAACCTCATGGGCGGAACCGGCGAGCGTTTTGTGAATTTTTCCTTTGGCATCCGCGCGCCTGATGTTTGAAATTTTATCGTGCCCCCGGTTATTGAAAGTTAAGACTGAAGTCTTCGCGTCGGCTAAATTATAAACCAATCCCGGCCAAAACATGGCGCCGCCGAGACCATGAATAAAAATCACGGCTTGCTTTGATTTTGGCTTAAAAAACCAAAGTCCATCAAGCTGAAATTTTTTCGGAGTTAAAAATCTGACTGGCTGGCAATTAGACATGCAGGGGATGTAGGAATCGAACCTACGCAAATGGTTTTGGAGACCATTGTACTACCATTATACGAATCCCCCATATAAACAAAATATAGCACGGGAATGCTATATTTTGCAACTTAAAGTAATAGTTGTAGGTTTACTTTGTTTCTTTGTGCGCGGTATGCTTTCTGCAAAATTTACAGAATTTTTTCAGATTTAAGCGCTCTTTTAAGGTCTTTTTGTTTTTATGGGAATTATAATTAACCTGCTTGCATTCCGTGCACTCAAGCTTAATTATGGCGTCTTGGGACATATTATTTGGCTATTATTAAGTTAAATACTTCTGTAGCTTATTATACTTTCTATAAAAAGTCAAGGAAAAACAATTTAAAAATTTCTAATTACTCTAATTTCTAATTGACCTAAATAATGCCCAATTATCAATGATTAATGCCTAAATTTGGCGCTTTGTGCATTATGATATTGGAATTTGTTTAGAATAATTAGGTTAATTAAAAATTAGAAATTTTATTTAGTGTCCTCCAATGACAGCGCCGGCTTTAAACCTATTAAAATTACCACCGCCAGAAACAGAAATAAGAATTTTATCGGCAGCAGCTCTAAAACTATAATCGCGAACAGCGGCGCGACCAGCCAGGCAAACGGGCGAACATTGCGGAATAAATCTATTAAATCCATATCGTGTCTGTCAATTTGCTTAAAGAAATAAACGTCCTGCATCGCCTCAACTAGCGCAGCGCCGACGCGGGTTAAAAATAAAACGGCCGTCCAGAGTAAAAAGCTCCTGGAACTGATAAAAAATATGGAACCGGTGGCCGCCAGCATAATCAGCATTCCGGCAATTAGCATCTCCTTTTCGCCGAGGTATTTATCGGCGATTTTTCCCGCCGGCAGCTGAAAAATTACAAAAGGCAGAAGCATAATGGTAAACATAACGCCGATTTCACTCCAGTTAAAACCAATATGCTCATGCAGATATATCGGGGCATATAATACCATGATGCAGTAAAAAAACTGCAGGATGAAATTTACCTGAAAAATTTCCCTGATGTCCTTGTCGCGCTCAAAAATAGCCAGTAGCTGCTTAAAATTACGGCTTTTATATTTAGCCAGCTTGTCGCCCATGTTCCGGCGGGATAAGACTAATATCAATATCATGGGAATTACAACTAACGCCGCGACGATGAAAATTTTCCCGTAATTATTCCCTTCAGCTAAAATTCCCATGATAACCGGGGCCAAGACCCAAGCGCAGTTCATAACCGTCAAAAACGCGGTCCGTATCTGCCCGGCATGCCGGTTGTCCGAGATATTTTCCAAAAATACGTCAAGGTTGACCGAGAATAAATTGCCACAGACAAAATATACTGTAAAGAAAAATAATGCCGAATACCAATTACCTAAAAAAGCCAAACTAAAAGCACAAACGATATAAATCAACATCAAACCTAAAGATATACGGTAATTGGTAAATTTTTTTATAAATAAAGGATAAAAAAATTGCACTATTAGCGTTATCGCCATCGCCAAAGTCACAAACAGGCCGACAAACCTTATGTCCACAAACTGCTCCAAATACGAAGACTGGATATAGCTCGGCAGGGCCATGGAAAAAGCCCAGAGAAAGCCAAAAATATAAATCAGCCAGAAAGTTGTCTTATTTTTAATCATGTTAGCGCAAAATAATTAGTAAACAGCAAGCGGAGCTTAAAATCAATAAATCCAGCACCTTGACCGCAGGGTATTAAACCCTGCGGCAAGAATGATGATAGCCCTTCATCCCTGCGGCAGAGACCGCAGGGTATTCGGGCACGGTGCTGGATAAATGTTTTTTGCTTTGCCGGAATTTGCCGGAATTTGACTGCCAGCCGATAAACAGCTAAGCTTATAATTATTATACACTAAAAATCCGTAATAAATCCAGCACCGTGCCCGCAGGGTATTAAACCCTGCGGCAAGAATGATGATAGCCCTTCATCCCTGTGGCAGAGACCGCAGGGTATTCGGGCACGGTGCTGGATAAAAAACTATGACTAATATTTATATCTTCAGCAGCGTAATTATTGTTTCTCTCATTTCCCTTATCGGAGTTATTGCCTTAGTGGTACAAATTGAAAGGCTAAAAAAAATATTGATGTTTTTAGTAAGCTTTTCCGCCGGTTCTCTTATCGGCGGAGCTTTTATGCATCTCCTGCCGGAATTAATAGAAGAGAAAAAATTTACCCTTAATTCTTCCCTGCTGATTATCAGCGGCATTCTGCTGTTTTTTATTCTGGAAAAATTTCTCCATTGGCGGCATTGCCATATCCCGACCTGTAAAGAGCACCCGCACCATCTGGCCATGATAAACTTAGTGGGCGACGGGATGCATAACCTGCTGGATGGAGTAATAATCGCCGCCTCTTTTTTTATCAATCCCACAACAGGAATCGCGACTACTATCGCCGTGGCTTTGCATGAAATTCCCCAGGAAATCGGCGACTTCGGCGTTTTAATTTATGCCGGACTGTCAAAATTGAAAGCCATAGCTTACAACTTAATTTCCGCCTTAACGGCTATTCTGGGCGCGGGAATAGCTATTGTTTTCCAAAATTACACGGAAGGTTTTACTGAAATCGCCGTCCCTTTAACCATCGGCGGTTTTATTTACATTGCCACGGCTGACTTAATTCCAGAGTTAAAAAAAGAAGATTCTCTGCTTTCTTCCTTAAAACAATTTATTGGAATTGTGCTGGGAATCGGGGTAATGGCGCTATTATTACTTAATGAATAAATCAAAATAAAACAGATGAACAATCCGTGTACGTGTTCATCTGTTTTTTATCCAGCACCGTGCCCGAATACCCTGCGGTCAAGGTGCTGGATTTATTTGTGTTTATCCGTTTTTTTATTGGAGGCCTGCTTCAAACGGAGCGCTGTCGCAGAGATCGTCCTGACAGCCAATCTGGATCCAATCATAGAAAACCTGCGGATCGCCGTCAATGGCAATCCTTATTTTTTCTATATTGCCGTGCTGTCTAATGGTATTTTCTATCTCCGCTAAAAGTTGGGCGCTGCCGCAGGAAGAACTGGCGTTAGGAATAATTTCCCGAATGTCATTTAAATTGACATCGGCGACATTGCCGCCGGTAATTTTCACCCATTTTAAAATATAAGCGGTCTTTTGGGAAAAAAGCGAGGTATAGCCCTGCTCTTTCTCTTCGGCTGTCGGCCCCATAAATAACTGGATTAATGAAGTGGAAATTGGTTCATATTCTCCTTCAACTGAACGTTCCAGCGGATAAACCTGGCCGCAATCCGCGTCTTCTGTTTTTGAGAAGTAGACTAAAATGCCTTCTCCCTCAACCACCGGGCTGCCTTTCATAACCGCCGGCACCGGCTGTTCGTTTTTTAATTGCGTCTTGTCGGCCAATTTGTTTTCAGACTCATTGGTCGAACCGTTCTGATTCTCCCCTGCCCGCCAGGCATAAGCCGCCCAAGCTACCAAAATAATTACCACTACTGCAATAACCAGCCCTTTTTTGCTTTTAGCCGGCAGTTTAGGCTGTTCCTGCTCCTGCTCAGGCTCTTGCTGGTATATATTTTTAATTAAATCTTCTTGAATATTATTATTTCCCTGCTTTTCCCACTGGTTTTGGGGTTTTGGGTTGTTTCCATTAAATAATATCTCTTGCATAGTTTTATTGATTAACTTTAATTGTTGCTGATAGTTTAGTATAAAAATCAAAAAAAGGCAAGACTCTCCGCAATCTTACCTTTTTTTATTATTATTTTCTCTCTGTTCGCTATTTATTATGTTATCCAAACTCTTTCATCACTTCTCTAATATCAATTTTGCGAATATCCTGATAAACTAACGGCTTTTTAATTAAAGCCGGAAATTCTTCATGGTAGGCAGGTTTATTTTCCTGATAAAATACCCCCACGGCCAGTTTTTTTTCATTTAAAGCGTCTTTTAGGGCGCGCTGGCGCTTGCTGTCTGCTTTTTTCAGATAGTAAATATTTTTTTTATACCATTCATAACTTTGCTCTTTATTCCAAATAACGCACGGCTGAAGCACGTCAATTAAAGAAAAGCCCTTATGTTTAACTCCGCTGATAATCAAATCGGTCAGATGCTTCACGTCTCCGGCAAAACCGCGGGCCACGAAAGTGGCGTGATTAACTAAAGACACGGCGATCGGATTAACCGGCTCTTCAATTACTCCGGCCGGACTGGTAACAGTAATCGTTTCTTCTTCCGTGGTAGAAGTATATTGGCCGGCAGTCAAGCTGAAACGGTGGTTATTGTGCACAATTACCGTCACGTCATGGTTGGCGCGCATTAAATTAAGAAAATGCGTTCCGCCCTCGCTGTAAAAAGCGCCGTCGCCGATGATGGCTATTACCGGCAACTTATGGTTCGCCAGTTTAATCCCGGCCGCCGACGGCACGCTCCGTCCGTGCAAACCGTGGAAACCGTAGGCGTAGATAAAATCAGCCATATTGCTGTTGCAGCCGACATCATAAGTTATTACCGCCTGATGCGGCTTTAAATCAAGCTGCTCTAGGGCGGACTGAAGAGCTTGTTTTATGCCATAATTGCCGCAACCGGGGCAAAAGGTTGGTTTTATTTTAGTGTTGTACATATGTTAATATATCCTCGGCATAAAAAGGCCGTCCGTCATATTTTAATAAATTCTCTTTAATCTTCAGCCCGGTTTCCTGCCGGACTAAACCGGCGAACTGCCCGCTGGCGTTGCATTCCACGTTAATAATTCTCTTGCTGTTTTTAATAAACTGGCTGACAGCTTCCTTAGGGAAGGGCCAGATATAATTAACATGCATAAAATTGGCACTGATATTTTTTTCTTTTAGCAAATCCAACGCAGCCAATACCGGGCATTTGTTCGACCCCCAGGAGATAAAGCTGACATCAGCCGATTGCCCGCCGAAAATTCGCGGCCGGCTCTGCCCCACCTCTTTGGCCAACTCTATAAATTTGGCTGAACGCTTATCATTCATCGCGACTGCCATTTCCGCCTCTTCGGTCGCGTAGCCGAACTCATCATGCTCGTAAGAGTTGCTTAAATATGCTCCACCGGACTGCCCCGGGACAGAACGCTGGGAAATTCCCCCGCTTGATAACGCATACCGCTTAAACGGCTGTTCATTATTTTTACCGGCTGCTTTATTAAAATCAGCGTTGGCAAACCCATAGCGCTTATTCTGCCAAGAAGCAGCAGGAGCGGGAACTGACTGCATGCTCTCTGATAAATATTTATCGCTTAAAATTATCACCGGCAGCTGGTATTTTTCCGCCAAATAGAATGCCTCCCGCGCCAAATCAAAGCATTCTTGCATATCGCCCGGCGCCAGCACTGCCCGGGGAAAATCCCCCTGCGAAGCGTGCAGTACTTGGCGCAAATCCGCCTGGCTATGCCAAGTAGGCATGCCGGTTGATGGTCCGGAGCGCATTGATTCCACTATCACGAGTGGCAGCTCCATTATTCCGGCCATGCCTACCGCCTCGGTCATTAAGGCAAACCCGCCGCCGGAAGTGGCGGTCATCGCCCGCGCGCCGGCGTAAGACGCGCCGAGCGCCATGTTAATCGCCGAAATTTCATCTTCAGTTTGCTTAACCACCAGTGAATATTTTTTCGCCCAGTGAACCAGCGAGTGCAAAATAGAGGTCGCCGGCGTCATCGGATAGGCGGAATAAAATTTCAAGCCGGCGGAAACCGCCCCCAGCGCCAGCGCTTCGTTGCCGGTAACTAAAATCTGTTTTTCTTTTTTTGCCGGAGGGTCCAGCTTAATCGCGTACTGAGCTAGCTTTTCCCGGGCAAAATTATAACCGGCTTTTACGCAAGCTGTATTCTTTTTCACCATCTCGTTCCCTTTGGCGCCGAATGTTTCTTTTACCAGATTGGCTAATATTTCCGGCTCCAGTCCAGATAAGAAGCAAACAGCTCCCAAGGCGATGATGTTTGCCATCACCGGCAAGCCATCGGCTTTCTTAATTAAATCATTTATGGGAAAAGGCAATAATACTCCCCTGGTTTTAGCCACCTTTAAAGTATCCTGGTTGAATATGACAAGCGTTTTATCGTCAAGCTCATCCTGGTGCGCGGCAATAGTCCCCTGATCAAGGGCGATCAGCATATCAAGCCTCCGCTTTTGCGCGAAAGCGGACTCGCTACCGGCATATGCCTGATATGTATTATGCCCTCCCCGAATTAAAGAGGGATATTCGGTATAGCCGAAAACCTTATATCCCGAACGCATAAACATCTTATCCAGTATCAAACCGATTGATTTTACACCCTGGCCCGCCGGTCCGCCGATTTTAATGTTTATTGAATTTTGCATATATACATATATAAATTTGTCATTCCCGCGAAAGCGGGAATCTCTTTACTTTTTTTAGATTCCCGCTTTCGCGGGAATGATATAAAAATATTACTCAATCATCTTCCAGCGTCGAGATATCCCCCTCCGGCAATCCCAAATCCTTCGCCTTTAAAATGCGGCGGACGATTTTGCCGGATTTATTTTTAGGAATTTTATTTATAAACTCCACTTCGCGCGGATAAGCATGGCCGGCCAGATGCTTTTTCACGTACTGCTGTAATTCTTCAATTAATTTATCCGAGGGATTGAATTTCTGATCAAGCACCACGAAGGCTTTGATAATCTCGCCGCGCAACTTGTCCGGCTTGCCGATTACGCCGGCATCAATTACTGCCGGATGCTCAATTAAGGCCGATTCAACTTCGGCCGGACCCACTCTCTCCCCTGAAGTTTTTATTATATCATCTTTCCGCCCCAAGAACCAAATATAGCCGTCCTCGTCCATATATCCCCTGTCGCCGGTCACATACCAGCCGTGTTTAAAATAACTGTCATACATCTTTTTATTCTTCCAGACGGTTTTCATTAACGAGGGGACATCCGGCTTAATCGCGATATTTCCTTCAGTTTTAACCGGCACCTCTTTCCCTTGGTCATCTATTATTTTTACTATTACCCCAGGCACCGGGCGCCCGATAGAGCCAATTTTCTTTTTCTCCCCGGGAAAATTGGCGACGATCATTGATCCGGTCTCCGTCTGCCAGTAGGTATCGCAAACATCCACCTTTAAATTTTCCTTAATCCATCTGATGGAATCCGGCTGTAATACTTCGCCGACGCTGCACATGTGCCGCAGGTTATCCAGATTATATTTCCGGCCGTCAACGCCCGAGGCGATTAACATCCTGATTGCGGTCGGCGCGGTGTACCAGACGGAAACTTTATATTTTTCCATAATTTTCATCCATTTCCCGGCGTCAAACCGGCCTTCATAAATTACCGTGGTAACGGCGTTGGACCAGTTGGCGATAATTGAATATACCGTTCCGGTTATCCAGCCCGGATCAGCCGTGCACCAGTAAATATCGTCTTCCTTAAAATCAAGGACGTACTTGGCCGTCAGGTGCTGGCTGATAACCGCCTGGTGCGGCATTACTACTCCTGAAATCGGCGTGTAAGAAGTGGAAGAGGTGAACATCATGGTGGCGGCGTCATCCGGCTCCATCGGCACAGTTTGAAAAGAAGCGGAGGCTGACTCCATTTCTTCCGGCAACGACAACTTATCTTCCCCGCCGCTTATCCCAATATCGGTTAAAAAAATGTATTTTAATTCCTTAAGCTTCTGCCGGTTCTTTTTAATCCGTTCCGCTAGCTCTGTGTTGGTAATGACAAACTTGGCTTCGCTTTTTTTCAGCCTCTCAAAAATTCCGTCCTCCTGGAAAGCGGCGAACATCGTTCCGGCAATCGCTCCGGTTTTCATTATCCCGATAAAGGAATAATATGTCTCCGGTATGCGCGGCAAGATGATAAAAACGCGGTCGCCTTTTTTAACTTTGTGCTTTTTTAAAACATTGGCGACTTTGTTGGATAAATTCTCCATCTGGCTAAAGGTAAATTCTTTTATTTCGCCGGCCTCAGATTCCCAAATTAAAGCTGTTTTATTCTTCGTATTTTCATTAAGCGCGTTCCTGGTAATGGAATTATAGGCTATGTTCAGCTTTCCGCCCGGAAAATAGCTTATTTCCTTTTTCGCCTCTTCTAGCGAATAATTTTTATATGCCTTTTCATAATTATCCAGATTGGATTTGGCCGCGATCTTTTTTTTAGTGATTTTTAACATAAAATTCTAATTTTAATTAAACTAAATTCATCATCCTGCCCTTTAAATATCCCTTTATATTATCAACGGTGGTGTCTAAAATTCGGCGCAAGGCTTCTTGGGAATTAAAAGCATTGTGAGGCGTTACTAAGACGCGGGGATCCTGAATTAAGTAATGGCCTTGCAAAACCGTCTTTAAATCGCACTTTTCCTGGAAAGATTTTGTTAATAATTCTTTCTCTTCTTTGATAAAATATTCCTCTTCCAAAACATCCAAGCCGGCGCCGGCTATTATTTTCTTCTTTAAAGCTTTGATTAATGCCCCAGTCTCCACTAAACCGCCGCGCGATGTATTGATTAAATACGCGCCTCTCTTTATCAAATCTATATTATTTTTGTTTATTAAGTGGTGGGTTTTTTTATTATAGGGGGCGTGCAAAGTAATAATATCCGAATTGGTCAATAGATGATTCAGGGTCGCATACTTGATGTTAAATTTTTTGGCCAGGGGTTTATTTTGTCTTAAATCAGAGGCGATAATTTTCATGAAAAAACCATTAGCTATTCTGGCTACATACATGTTCGCCGATATGCCCTAAGCCGATTATACCCAAAGTTTTACCCTTTAAATCAAACCCTCGCAAGCCGGCCAAATCAAAATTATATTTTTTTGTCTTTTCTATGGATCCAAAAATTTGCCTTGATAAAGCTAAAATTAAAGCAAAGGTATGTTCCGCCACTGTATTTTCGCCGTAAAAAGGCACATTGCTGACCTTGATATTTCTTTCCCGACAACTTTCTAAATCAATATGGTCAAAGCCGGTAGACATCGTAGTGATAAATTGCAATTTTGGCAATTCATCCAGTTCTTTTTTACTGATGGCGGAATATATAAATACGGCCACAGCGTCTGTATTTTTTATTCTTCTTAAAATTTTAGGATTTAACGGTTGAGGAAAAAAATTAAGAGATAAGTTTTTTTCTTCCTTCAATTTATTCCGGAGATATTCTTCCTCCCATTTTTCCAGCTCTAAAAAAGTTATATTCTTTTTAGCCATTTTATGGGCTTGGTTTGGTTTAGTCATATATTTCAGCTAATTTTTTTAATACCTTTTAAAAAAGCAAGGGCGATCAAGCCTCCGGTTAAAGCCGTGAGCAGCTGGGGCCAGCTCATCATAGCCGCCACCTGGGCCGCGATTTCTTTTTTCAACAATAAATTTATCACTAATGAACTGGCGCTGAATAAAAAAGCGAATTTTAACAAACTGGCCATTATCATACCAGACCAAAAATTTTTTTGCCAGAAATACGCAAAAATAATAATCATAATGGTGTTGCTGACCATAATAAACGGCACCATTGGCGCCAGCACGGCCGGCAAAAGTCCCATGGATAAAGCGACTAGGCTAGGAATCAAGCCGATTAAAATGGCAGCCTCAACGCCTAACAAAGCGGCGGAAATAAATAGAATAGCATTAACAATAGGTCCGGTAATATACTGCAGATGGATAAAGGCCGGTAGTAAAGTCGCTACCGATAACAAAACTATAAATTTTGTTAAAGGCAAGGCTTGCGCCTTAGTGATGGTCAATGATTTTAAATACATATATTTTATATTATTTTATAATCTTTAATTTTTCTCTCTTCTGTTTATGATATTTAGTATGCAAAACTTTATGCGCCATTTCGTGATTCCGTTCAAAAAATTCACTATAAACTTTCTGCACAACTGGATTTTCATGCGCCCGCCGGATTATTTTTTTCTCGTCCACGCTGTAAAGCCCGGCCGCCCGCTTCTTTCTTATTTCCCCGTCAGACGGCAATGGCTGGCCGCCGCCGCCGATGCATCCTCCCGGGCAGGCCATAACCTCAACACAGGTCGGAGAAGATTCCCCTTTTTTAATTTTTTCCAAAAAATTTTGCGCAACGCCTAAGCCGTTAATTACCACTGCTTTTCTCTTTATGCCTTTTATATCTATTTCGGCTTCCTTATATTCCTTCATTCCCCGCACCTGCCTAAATTCAATATTTTCCAGCCTTTGCCCGGTTAATTTTTCATAAGTCGTCCGCAGGGCTGACTCCATTACCCCGCCGCTGGCGCCGTAGATAACTCCCGCGCCTGAAGGGCTGCCGAACATGCTATCTATTGCCTGTGGCTTTATTTTTTTAAAATCAATCTTGCGCCGCATTAAAAGCCGGGCCAGTTCTCTGGTTGTTAATACATAGTCTATCGGCTTCATTCCCTTAACTTTCAGCTCCGGCCGCTTGGCTTCATACTTTTTAGCCACGCAGGGCATGATGGAAACGGAAAAAATATTTCTGGGATTGATTTTATTTATCTTGGCCCAGTAAGTTTTTATCAGCCCTCCCAATATTATCTGCGGCGAACGCACAGTCGTTAAATTGGGAATAAATTCCGGATAGTAAAATTCAATGTACCTTACCCAAGCCGGACAGCAGGAGGTTAAAATCGGCAAATTTTTTCCCGACTCCATCCGCTCAATCACCTCGGCCGATTCAGCCATAGTGGTAAAATCAGCCCCAACCGATGTATCAAAAATTTTATTAAATCCCAGCTCCCTTAAAGCGCCGACTAACTTTTCCGTTACCACCTCGCCCGGCTGCAGGCCGAACTCCTCCCCAATACTGCTCCTGATGGACGGAGCGAACTGCACTGCCGCGACTTTGTCTTTTTGGCGGAGCGGCTCCTCAATCTTTTCAAACTCCCCCGTGCTTTCAAACGCTCCGGCCGGACAGTGCATAATGCATTGTCCGCAATAAACGCAGTCTTTATTTTTATCTTTAACGGGCATGACGTTTGTTTCGTGGCCATATGACCTAGTTTCTAGATATCCCACTCCCTGTTTTTGGCACATTTCAATGCAGTTGCGGCAGTCAATGCATTTAGAACTGTCGAACTCTATAACATTACCGAAGAGAAAGGTTGGGAACTTGCTCTTTCGGTCTTGAAAGCGGTTGATCTCAATCTTTTCCTGCTTGGCTAATTTTAACAGCTGGCAATTATAATTCCAAACGCAATCAGAGCACTCTTCCCGGTGCTGGGCGAAGATTAATTCTAGATTTGTCTTGCGCGCCCGCTTTATCTCTTTAGTGTCGGTAAAAATTTCCATTCCCTCCTGAATTTCGGTTGAGCAGGAAGGCATTAAATTATCGTGCCCTTTAACTTTAACAACGCAAACCCGGCAGCTGGCTTTAATTTTTAAATCCGGATGGCTGCATAAAAGCGGGATGTCAATCCCGTTCCTCTTCGCCGCCTCGGCTATGGTTTCTTTGGGCTTAGCCGTTATGGCCTTATTGTTAATTTTTATATTAACTTTAGATATCATATTTAAACAAATGGTATAAAGTTTTTAGTTTTAGCGGCTGGTTTGGCGTTTAGTTTTGGTTTTCGGTCAGCCTTATGACTAAAACCAAAAACTACAAACCATTATTTATACCATTATAAAATTTATTTATTCTCAATAAAGATTCCAAACAGGACCCGGCCGCTCTGCCTAAAGGGCAAAAAGAAGTTTCCCGCAATGCCAAAAAAATGTCTTCAGCTAATTTTTCATCAATAACGCCCTGGTTCAAATTTTCATATAGCCGGTAAGTTCCTTCGCGGCAAGGGGTGCATTTATCGCAATTTTCTTGCATAACAAACTTTAATTTTTCTTTAACCAGCTTTATTAAGTCTGTTGTCCGGCTATTAAAAACCACTACCGAACCAAGGCCGCATAAGAGGCAATCTAATTCTGCCGGCAGTAAAAACTCCCCCAAAAATCCTCCAACCTGCACAAAAAAATCATTATCCTTGGATAAATTGCCTGTCTGCCACAAAATCTCTCTTATAGTCATTCTCTCTTTTAACTCATGCGCGCCCTTATCTTTTACATAGCCGGACAGGCAGTATAATCGCTCATTCTTGTATTTTTCCTGGGTAATGCGGCTGATGCAATAAAAGGTCTCCGCGTTATTAATTAAAGTGGGGAATCCCCACAGTCCGGACTGGGCCGGATATGGCGGACGCAATCTCGGTTCGGCCTTTTTTCCCTCTATTACTTCCAAAGCGCAGGTTTCCTCTCCAGCCAGATAGCCCCCGATTTTTTCAACTAAACTAATCGGCAAAGAACCAATTTCTTTTTTAAAAGCATTCTTATATTTTTTATAATAATCATGGCGCAGATAAATAAAGGCTGTAGAACCGATAAAAGTCTTTAAAGCGATTTTTACTCCGTCCACCACCTCCGCTAAATGATTTTTTAATAAAAAAGCCTCCTTCAGCATGTAAGGATCGCCCTCGGCAAAATTACAGACTATATATTTTTTTTCCGCCTTGGCTTTTCTAAAACAATCCCACTTATCGCCGGTGGGAAAACAGGCGCCTCCTCTTCCTTTAAGGCCTGATTTTTTTAATTTGGATATAATATCTTGTTCTTGCTTAGCCATTGGTATGATAAAAATTTGTGCCTTAAACGCACTAATATCTTATTTTATTATATCATAGAAGTTCTAGCAAACAAAAAAACGCCCCTTAGGGCGAATTTTGTTTTTAGCCAATTCCGGCTGGGATTTGGCTGCGCGCAGCGCAGCTTATCCTTCGTGGTGGAGCTTTTTTAGCGAAATCCGAACGGAATTTGAACGAAAATATAAAGATTTACCTTAAAGCGAAGCGAAAGCTCCGTCCCCCGAACCCCCTTCGCTTTCGTTTCACTTTAAGGTTTATCCACTTTGCCCACGCCATAGACGGGGCTTTTGGCGATTTCAAGTTTTTCTTGCGGGCTTCACGCCCGCGTTGTCCCGATGCATCGGGACAACTGGCGGCAAATTCTTTCTTACTTTAAATTTGGTATTTTATATAACGACGGCTTTTTGGCAATGATCTTATAGACATTCTCCACGAAGTCGCCGCCGGCATAGCCGACAATAAAGGCAAACACGGCGTTGCCGTCAAAGGCGGCGGCAACCAGTAAACCAACCACGCCGGACAAAAACATCATACCAAGAAAATAATACAAGTCAAAACTGACATTTTTGTATGAATATTGGTGCTTGATAAAACCGACCAAACCCCGTACCATGCCACCGGCGAACCCGGCGATTAAAATTGGGTAGTTCATAGATATTGCGTTTAAATTTTAATACAAATTATTTTTTGCCTCCCTCTTTTTTCTCTCTGTCTTTTTGAATAATTTCTTCCATGCCCTCCATCGCCTCGCGCGGCGTGCAGGCGCGCTTGAAGATGTAGGCGGCCGCGCCCATCTTTTTTGATTTTTCCCGGTCTTGGGGCGTGTCTAAATTGGTAAAAACAATAATAGGAATGTCTTTGGTCTTCGGATTTTTTTTAACCGCTTCCAAATAATCCCAGCCTTGCTCGGCCATGGTGTTTTCCGGCTTGGGTATGATAATATCAAGCATGACCGCGTCCGGCTGTTCAAACTCGGTAA
>Ga0210057_1006696_pt1 | contig 14238 bp, 14 predicted proteins | sample CryGeyCG2114_010_2_FD_183968 | JGI IMG/M metagenome (GOLD analysis project Ga0210057, IMG submission 183968) | Groundwater microbial communities from aquifer - Crystal Geyser CG10_big_fil_rev_8/21/14_0.10 (SPAdes) (version 2) | ecosystem: Environmental > Aquatic > Deep subsurface > Groundwater ... | reverse complement strand
TTTTGAGAAGACATATTATTTTGGCAAAACCGGCAAGTCATAAGCCGGATTCTGTATTCAGCGATAATTTGTCTGGGCCATCAATTACTCTTAGGCTCAAGCGGTACCTCCCCCACCACTTTTACGAGTAAAAGTGGTGGGGGATACGACCTTGCGCCCGGTAAGGATTTAGCCGTTTCATCTCCGCCTTTTTATCCCCATAGCAGAGTTAGACCATTTTTTGGGATTGGTCTTCCTTTGGTTTTCACCTCAGGACGTTTCTGTTCGCACCTCTACTCCGACCGGTGCCGGAGCGACGGCTGTTAGCCGCTACTTTTTTCTAGGCGTCCGGACTTTCCTCCCCCCTAAATTTTGCGAAGCAAAATTTAGGGGGGCTATCGCTTGACTTGCCGATTTCTGTTATAATTATAACAGGTCGACAAGAAATATCAATGGTTTAAAATATGTCTAAATTTAATAAAATTTTATTAGCCCTTGTTGTTATTTTATTAATCGCCTTAGCAGCGGTTATTTATTGGCAAAAGGTTGGTTTTGAAAAACCGTACTGGGCGGTTTATTTGAACACGGGCGATCTTTATTTTGGAAAATTAAATTATTTCCCCAAGCTTTCGCTTTCTGATGTTTGGTTTATTCAAAGGGACCCTCAAGATTCGTCGAATCCTTTAAGTTTAGTTAAATTTGAACAAGTCTTTTGGGGCCCGGAAAATAAAATTTATCTTTGCGATAAAAACATTATTTGGAAAACCAGATTAAAAAAAGACAGTCCGGTTATTCAATTCATTAAAAATTCAGAGACCGCTCAGCCTTCGCCTCTGCCTCAAAATCAGCAATTTCAGAATCAAGAATCAATGGAGAGACCAACAACAACTTCGCAATGATTAAAGGTCAAATTTCAAAGTCCGGGGCCGCCGCATTAGTCGCTGTTTTATTAATAGGCGGGTTAATTGTTGAGTTGGGAATTGCCGGCATTTTCATATCTTATTATTTTTCTCAGAGCGGTTTAGGAATAAAATTATCCGAAGAAGCTTTGGCAGCCGCCCGTTCCGGCATTCAAGACGCCGAAATAAAGATAATAAGGAATAAAAATTTTATCCCCAGTCCCAATCCTTATACTTTGATAGTAGGCGAACGGACTGTTCAGGTTGATGTTTGCAAGGATAGTTGCGCCGGCCCCAATAAATATCAAATTACCGCTTTGGGAATGGCTTTGACAAAAAGACGTCAAATCCAGGCAATTTTTTATGTTGACGACAATACCGGCGAAGTAAAATTAGAGTCGGAAAAAGAAACGGCATTGTAAATTGTGGTATGAGTTTTAAACGTTTTATAACAAACATTTTCAATCCTCAACCTTTGATAGGCGGTTTAGAAATCAGCGATTCCGGTTTAAAATTTATTCTTATTAAGGGCGGCAATCTTGTTTTGGCTTCGGTTAAATTGCCAACCGGCGTCATAGTTGAAGGAAAAATCAAAGATAAAGAAAACTTCAAATCCGCTCTTTTAAATATTCACTCGCAGATTAGCCAAAGGCGAAAGAAAAAAATTTACGCAATTTTAAATATTTCCGATATCAATAGTTATGTTCAAGTATTTAATCTGCCGATGGCGGCGGCTGACAATCTTGAAGAAGCGGTAGAATTAAATCTTCAAATGAGTTCGCCGACGGATTTTTCAACCGTTTACGCCGATTGGCAGAAAATAGGCGAAGTTGACATTGACGGCGGCCAATTGGAGATTTTAAGCGCTTTCGCCAATAAGCAGATTATTAATGAATATGTTGAATGTTTGAAAGAAGCAAATTTTGTCGTCGCGGCGGTTGAGTTTTCAAGTTTAGCGGTTAGCCGGTTGATTTCAAGATTAAACAACATACAAGACCCATGTCTTTTTCTTCGTTTAGACGTCAGCGGTTTAAATTTTGGACTCGTCAAAAATAAAAATTTATATTTTAACTATTTCGTTCCATGGCCGGCAACAGAAGAACGACATATTTCTTTAAATATTCTTAAAGATTTGATTATTCGGGAAACCCAGAAAGTTTTAAATTTTACCGGCAAGCATTTGCCTCAAGAACAACTCAAAGAGATTGCGCTTATCACTCCGAGTCTGGACGATAAAATTTCCCAAATTATTACGGAAAATTTCTCTATTCCGGCAAGAAAAGCGGTTTTAGATTCAAAATTTGCCGGCTTGGACGGCAAATTATCAATCGCCGGCAATCAATTAACAGCGCTTTCTCCCGATTGGTTCGGCGTTTTAGGCTCGGCTTTAAGAGGGTTAATCCCCCGAAGCCAAGACATTATTATCAGCTTGACCGATCTCGGCACCGAAAAAGAATTTCATCAGCAACGAATAATCAACTTTATTAAAATTTGGCGCAATATTATTTTAACTTCTTTTTCTTTTGTTTTGGCAATTTTCATCGCCGCCGAAATTTTCTTAATAAAAAATGTCAATTCTTTAAATAGTCGGCTGACCAATTTTATCAATCAGCCCGGCCAAGAAACATTTGTCAATTCTCAAGAAGAGGCTAAGAATTTTAACGCTAAAATAGATTTGGCCTTGCGGGCGAAAAATCAGACTTTTGACTGGACGCCTTTTTTGGAAAAAATAGAAAATTTGACGGCTAAAGAAATCCTAATCGACAGAATTTTTATTCAGTCGCCGGAGACGCCGATTTTATTCAATGGCCGGGCGACCAGCGAGAAAGCGATTATTGATTTTAAGGCTGCCTTAGAAAAAGAGACGGAATTTAAAGAAATAAACTTGCCGTTAGCCGGCATTACTCAGACGCCGGATGGTTTATTTAAATTTAGCGTTACGTTTAAGTATGCCCAGTAGCTCAACTCCGATGAATTTTCAAAAAATAGAAACTAAATGGCAAAAGATTTGGGAGAAAAAGGGGATTTATAAAAATTACAGGAAACCGAAGAAATTTTATGTCTTGGACATGTTTCCGTATCCTTCGGGAGAGGGACTCCATGTCGGCCATCCCCGGGGCTATATCGCCACCGATGTAATCGCCCGCCATAAAATGATGCAAGGCTATGGCGTTTTGCATCCCATGGGCTGGGACGCTTTTGGGTTGCCGGCGGAAAATTACGCTTTAAAACATAAAATTCATCCAAAAATCGCAGTTTCCAAAAATATCAAGCGGTTCAAAGAACAGCTCAACAAATTCGGCTTTACTTACGATTGGGACAAAGAAATTAACACAACTGACCCTGAGTATTACAAATGGACCCAGTGGATATTTTTAAAGCTTTTTGAAAACAGCTTGGTTTATGAATCGCGTGAGCCGATTATTTGGTGCCCCTCATGCAAAACCGGTTTGGCTTTAGAGGATTTGGAAGACGGCAAATGCGAAAGGTGCGGGTCTGAAGCAGAGAAGAAACCTTTAAGACAATGGGTTTTGAAAATGACGGCTTACGCGGAAAAATTATTGGATGGATTGGCATATTTGGATTGGCCGGAAGCAATCAAAGAACAGCAGAGGAATTGGATAGGTAAAAGTGAAGGCGCATTGATAAAATTTAGACTAAAAACTAAAAACTTAAAACTAAAAACTAATTATGTGGAGGTTTTTACGACTCGTTTAGACACGATTTTTGGCTGCGCTTATTTGGTAGCGGCGCCGGAACATGAAATAATTAAGGATTTAGAATTTAGAATTGAAAATTTAGAGGAGATAAACAAATATATTGAACAGGAGAAAAAGAAAACCGATTTACAAAGAACCGGCTTGGCTAAAGAAAAAACCGGCGCGGAATTGAAAGGCGTAAAAGCGATAAACCCATTTAATAACGAAGAGGTGCCGATATATGTCGCTGATTATGTTTTGCCGCATTACGGCGCCGGCGCGGTAATGGCTGTCCCGGCGCATGACGAACGTGATTTTGAGTTTGCGAGAAAATATAAACTTCCGATGCGAGAAGTTATTAAACCAATAATCAAAAACCAACAGCCTAAAAATTTACTGCCGGTTACAGAAGACGGGATTTTGATTAACTCCGGACGATTCAATGATTTAACTTCTCAAAAAGCGCGGCAGGAAATGGTTAAATGGCTTGAAAAAAATAAAATTGGAAGCAGAAAAATCAATTACAAAATGCGCGATTGGGTTTTTGCCAGACAAAGATACTGGGGAGAGCCGTTCCCTTTGGTTTACTGCGAAACATGCGCGCGAAAGATTAAAAATAAAAAATACAAAAAAGGAGAATTCACAAAAGGAGAATTAATGAATTCCGGCTGGATTCAGATTCCGGAAAAAGATTTGCCCGTTAAATTGCCCGAGGTTAAACATTACGAGCCTTCAGGAACAGGGGAGTCGCCGCTCGTTAATATTGCCGAATGGGTTAATGCAAAGTGTCCCAAATGCAAAGGCCTCGCAAAAAGAGAAACAAACACGATGCCCCAGTGGGCAGGTTCAAATTGGTATTACGTGGCTTATTTAATAAAGAAAAACAAGAAATACAAGTGGGATAAAGAAGAAATTAAAAAATGGCTGCCGGTTGATTTGTATGTTGGCGGCGCGGAGCATGTTACCCGCCATTTGCTCTATGCCAGATTTTGGCACAAGTTTTTATATGATATCGGCCAAGTTTCCACCCCCGAACCTTTTAAAAAACTTATAAATCAGGGACTGATATTGGCCGAAGACGGCCGGAAAATGTCCAAGCGGTGGGGGAATGTCATAAATCCCGACGACACGATTCGTGTTTTTGGCGCTGACGCTTTAAGGCTTTACGAAATGTTTATGGGACCTTTTAATCAAAGCATCGCCTGGAGCACCGACGGCGCAAGGGGAATGAAAAGGTTTTTAGAGAGAGTCTATGCGTTAATTCAAAATTACAAATTCCCGGAAGGAAAGCAAGCTTCCTACGGGGCAGGCAAAATTCAAAATTACAAATCAAAATTTAAAAATAAAAAATTGGACAGGCTCCTTCATCAAACGATTAAAAAAGTCACCGAAGATATTGAAAATTTCCGGTATAATACCGCTATTTCGGCTCTAATGATTTTATTTAATGAATTAGAAAAGAATCAGCAATCTTTCAATCTTTCAATCTTTCAGCCTTTTTTGAAATTATTGGCTCCTTTTGCGCCGCATCTTACCGAAGAAATTTGGCAGCAACTCATAACTCATAACTCAAAACTTAAAACTTTTAAATCCATTCATTTGGAGTCTTGGCCGAAATATAATCCAAAATTGATTCAAGAAGATAAATTTGAATTGGTGATTCAGATTAACGGAAAAATCCGGGACAAAGTTTTGGTTAAAGCCGACATCTCTCAGAAAGAAGCAGAAAAAGCCGCTTTTTCGCTGGGAAAAATCAAAAATTTGCTCGCCGGACAAAAAATTAAAAAAGTCATTTTCGTTCCCAATAGATTGATAAACATTGTTTTTTAAAAAGCAACTAATAAATTGATAAAAGTGTTATATTGATAAACTATGGCTAATTTAATCAAAATAATTCTTTTTTTAACGATTATTATCGGGATTGGAATTTATTTTTTTACTCAAGGGACTAATTTGTCCGAAATTTTTCCTTCAATATCAAAGACGCGCAAAACGAGTCCGCCTTCGCCGGTTTTTCCTAGCCGTTCCGCTCCGACAATCTCTCCGACAATCTTTCAAACAACTTTTTTGGAGTCGTCAATTCCAGCCGGTTTTACCCGCGAACAAATTTCGCCTTATTTTCAAAAAATAACAATTTCTTCGGCTTATTCCTCTTCCTATGGCGGTTATCCTTCGCAAATCAGGCTTTATTTTTCTTTATCAAAGGATGAAAATATTAACATCACCGGCTGGCGGATTAAAAGCAACCGTCGGGAGATTGTTATTGAACGGGGGATTAATATTTATAGCCCTTTTGAATTTCCAGCAGGAGAAGACATTATTATTTCGGGAAACGGTTCAATAAACATTTATAACGGCAAGAGCCCGATCAACAGAAATTTACGAATTAACAAATGCCTCGGTTATTTGGAGAATTTTTATGATTTTAATCCGTCTTTGCCCCAGAATTGCCCGTCAATTCCGCGTTCGGAAATCGTTCATCTTTCCGGTCAGTGCCAATCCTACATTCTTTCTTTATGGGGTTGCAAATTGCCGAGTGTTTCATTTTATAACGCTTTGCCCGGAACAGACGAAGGCAATGCCTGCAGGGCATTTCTGAATACAATAAGTCACGGCAGTTGTTTTCTCAGGCACCGTTATGACATTGATTTTCTTTCCAATGAGTGGCGAATTTGGACAGACCAAAATATTTTAGACCCTCAACACGACCGACTCCTGCTTTTTGACAAGCAAGGTTTGTTGGCGGACGAATATGTCTACTAAATTAAACTTAACTGGATAATTAAAAAAATAAAATAAATTAACATTAAAACCACTCCTTCTTTTCGGCTGATGGCTTCGCGGGTTTGTAAAAATAGATTTGCCAAAAATAAAACTAAAATCATAGTTATGGCGCTGATGAAAAAAGGGAGCGGTTGTTTAATTTGAATTGGACTAATCAAAGCCGCTAAACCCAGAATCCATGTGGAATTTAAAGCGGTGGCGCCGAATAAATTGCCCAAAGATAATTCCGCGTGGCGGCTTAATGCAGCTTTTAATCCAAAAAATAATTCCGGCAAGGTTGTGCCGAAAGCCACTATAAAAATACCCACCAATAATTGAGACGCTCCGGTTTTTAATGAAACAACTTCCGCCCCCTTAATAATTATTGAGGCGGAAAGCAATAAAAATCCGACAGCAACGGCGAAAATAATTAAATTTTTAAAAAAATTTTTAACCCCAAAACCGACAGGATGATGAAGATGAGAAAGCCAAAAACTTTTTCCTTCGCGGAAAACTTCGCGCAAATGAATTAACCTTGCCAAGTAAATCAGAAACAGCGCGATTAAAATCGCTCCTTCCAACCGGGAAAGTTTTAAATCAACTAAAAAAAACAAAGGCGAAATTCCTAAAAAGAAAGTAAGCCAATGATGGGAAGCGGCAATTTCTTTGGGTTTGAGCCCGATGGCTAATTGACCGGAAATTAAAGCAATAAATCCAAGAGTTAGGCTTAGATTTAAGATATTAGCGCCTAAAACATTACCCAAAGAAATCAATGGCTGGCCCCTTAAGGCTGAATTAACGCCAATAGTAAGCTCCGGCAAGGTGGTGGCGAAAGCCATCAAAATAAAAGAAAGAGTGAATTCCGAAACCCTCAAGAAACGAGCTATTTCTATTAATGACCGCACCAAATAGGTTCCTGAACGAATAAGGATAAAAATACCAACGCCGATTAAAAGAAAATTGAAAGCTAATTCGTAATTCATGGTGAAGAAGCGCGGGTCCGCCGCAGGCGGCGGTTTCAGCGGCTAGGCGCATTTTTTCCGCGCAAAGCGGTGTGTATTTGAAAATATCCAAACCGATTTCATTAACGGGCTCCGCCTTCGTTGAAACTTCGGCGGACAAGTCGGCGGGAAAATCTTATTACCCCCTTGCTCGTCCGTAGCTTTAGCGAAGGAGGGCCTTCCGCCTGCCTCGCCTTGAAGCGGAAGCGAAAAGGACGATTTTCCGCCGTCGCCCTTCGGGCTATGGCGGACAAGCAAGTTTTTCTTTGCTTTGCCCTACGAAGCTTTATGCGAAGTATGGGGCGGCAAATTCTTTCAAGCTTTCTTTATAAATTTCGAAAACTTTTGGAACACTTTCAATATTAATCCATTCATTCGGAGCATGTCCATTATCGCTCTCGCAACCGAAACTATTTATTATTGGTATTCTTAATTCAGTAATAACACTTCCAACACTTCCCGCCCCACTTGTAACTAACGGAATTTTTGTTTTTAGTTTATTTTGTGCAATTTTCTGAAGCAATTTTACAAATTTATCATCAGAATTGGTTAAAAACGGAGGTTCACATCGTAAAAATTCTATTGCGTAATTAATATCAGGGTTTTTATTTTTTAGTTCTTTCAGTGATTCGTCTATTTTATCCATAATCTCTTGTTTATTTTGTGATGGCAAAAATCTTATATCAATGCTTATTTCGCATTCGTCGGGAACAATATTTATTGAAACACCGCCTTTTATAAGAGAAACATTAAAATTAGATCCATATTCAAAAAACGGTTCTCTTTTGCCTTCAAGATTTAACCTCCTTAATGTTGTAATAATTTCTGCCATTTGGTGAATAGCGTTATTGCCTCTTTTACTTTTGCTCCCTGTGTGAGCAGATTCTCCTTTTGCTATAATTTTTAATCTCAACCACCCTCTCATTCCAATAGAAATTTCATTTATGCCCTGATACCCCAAAATACAAATATCTGCCTTTGGTTTCTTAATTTTTATAATATCTCTTATGCCTGAATATTCGCCACTTTGTTCATTGGCGTCGAAACCAAGAAAAATTGAACTTTTGAAATTTTTGTCTTCTGTTAATTCCTTTGCGAGATAACAAAAAATCGCAATTGCAATTTTAGAATCATTTACACCCCGACCAAACATTTTATTCCCGACGATTTTTCCCTCAAATGGTGGGTATTCCCATTTTGAAAGATCACCGGCTGGCACTGTATCCAAACAACTTTCAAACCAAATGGTTTTATCGGAATTTTCCTTGTTGATAAAGCAAATAACAGACGGATGATTTTTTTCGCCGATTATTTCTGGTTCAAAACCAAAACTGGCCAGCTTATCAAAAACTGCTTTTGCGATTGCGTTTTCTGAATCGATTCCGTTTTGAGAAGGGATTGCAATCAGCTCTTTAGTGAATTGAATTATTTGTTTAGCGTTATCGTTCATAAATTCTCCTACTAATATCCTAAAGCTAATTGATCTAACATGTTCGGCCCCTTCTCTTTGCCGACTTCTTGATAAATACTCAAAATTTCCTCATAAGTTCCATTTCCGCCAACCATGTCCCAAAACTCTTTGCCGATTAAAACCTCGTTTTCTAAATCCATATAATTTAAGATGAAACTATGTTTGAAAGTTTCTTTTTTAACGCCATAAGGATTGTATGCGGTAGCATAAAATGCCTTAGCGTTTGGAAATTTTGAGTGAGTAATTGCTTGAATTTGTAATAATTGTCCCGTTGCTTCTAAGCATTGTCCTTTGTTTGGTTTCGGACTTTTGATTTCAAAAAACCATTCTTCGCCGGATTTTGTTTCAATGTATAAATCAGCAATACTAACTCGTTCAACTCCTGAACCGTTTTTACTTAACTCAACAATTTCTTTTACAAAATCTGGGTATTTTGATTTCATTCCGCCGCTGCCAATCTTGTTTGTTATCTCTTCAATGCGTTTAATAGCTTTGGCCGTAACTACACCTCTAACCCTATAACTTCGCTCTGCATTTTTATGAACCGACTTTGCAATTAAGCGAGCGCACTCTTCAAAAGTTGTACCAAGCTTTGTAGAAAATGACCTTTCAAATTCGGTGATTTTCAAAAGTCCATCAGGGAGCAATGACTCGTGGAATGGTTTTAAGTCGCCTTTTTTAGAAGCTTCCCGAAGCGGACGAAGCTGTTTTGGATCAAATCCGTTATCAGTTGCTTCCTCAATCATTCCTTGAATAAAACCCTCTAAATATCCTTTGATTGTATTTTTTGTGTCTTTTGTAATCATATTTTTTGCCAAATTAAAATACTTTCATAAAACGGCGTGTCCCTACGACCTGTTCGCCTATTAACATGACGATCAACTCTACCGACTGATTTAAAGCCAACAGTTTCCGGTTTATATAAATTATATTTATCATTTATCACTATCAAGGCAAGCCCGTCTTTCGTCATATAATCCCTTGTGTGTGATAATACGGCATTTATCCCGTCTATATATTCTTTTTTTGCTCTGTCTGATTGGCCGTTTTTTGCCGGACCTATTTCTCTGGTTTCATTATTTTGTAAGCCCAAAAGTTCGTAGGCATACTTGTGTTGATCATGATAATCAATCAAGCCAATGTAAGGTGGCGAAGTAAAAACCATATCAATGCCCTTGGGCAATTCAATAGTTCTAGAATCGGCATGATTTACAGTAACTTTTGCCTTTGTTTTAATTTTGGAAAATTCCTTTACTCTTTCCAGTGTATCTATCGTATATCGTGATAAAAATTTATATGCCTCATTAACCGGAGTACAAACTCTACCGTGTTTATAGCACTGGTACGGTTTAGTTTGAGGTACTTTTGGAAAATCTAAATCATAATGCGTAACGAGCCGAGCGGAACGGGCAGAACGAGAAAGCACAATTTTTAGCAAATCTTGGTATGTATAATCCTTTATCAATCTCAAATAGCACAATAATTCTTTTTGTGTATTTGGGGCAAACCAAGTATTGATATATTCATTTTTTGAAGTAAAAAGTTTATTAACTTTTTCGTCTTTTGAAAACTTGCTTTTATAAGTATACAATCTTTGCAATATGTCCTTAATTTCTTTTTCCAAAAGTTGGACATCATACTCCGCCGTTTTAACTTTTGAAAGTAAAGTATTAAAAATAGAAATATCTGTTCCTATTGAATCAATACCTAATGCATTTGCTTCTACTAAAGTAGTGCCGGAACCACAAAATGGATCGTAAACCAATTTTGGCCGATATTTTCTCAAAAAAATTTCTACAAGTTGCGGGATAAACTTTCCCATGTAGGGGTGTAGACGGTGGACATGTTTCGTTCTTTCCATTTCTGGCAAATCCCGTTCGCGCCAATTTAAATTAAGATCGTCAAGTTTTGTATGCAAATTAACGCTGGCAAAATTTACCAATGGAGTTTGCTTATATTGTTTAGAAATTTTTTGAGCTACTATGTTATCGTACATAATTTTATTTAATCAAATCTTCAATTGAAACGCCTAATGTCTTAGCCAATTTTGCCATGACTAATACAGACGGCTTTTTAATTACATTGCTTTCAATTTTTGTCAGGGTGGTGTATTTAACGCCAGATTTTTTGGCAAAACCCTCTTGCGACAAACCAGCTTTGGTCCGGTGTTTCTTTATATTTCCTCCTATGTTGATTTCTGTTGCCATATTTTCAATAATTTGATAGTATGTAAATGATATGTTATCCTTTCAATATAATGATAACAAATATTATAAAAACAATCAAACAAAAAATGAGGAAAAGCCCGCTTCTGGCCAAAATAAAGTTTGAGTCGACATTTTTTCAGGTTCTTTGGCGGTTTGCCTTTTCGCTTCCGCTTCAAGGCGAGGCGGGCGGAAAGGGGGTTTGCCCGCCTAAATTTTGCTTCGCAAAACTTTGGCGGGTGAAAGGGGAATTCCGCCCGCCGAGCCCGTTAATGAAATCGGTTTGGATATTTTCAAATACACACCGCTTTGCGCGGAAAAAATGCGCCTAGCCGCTGAAGCCGCCGCCTGCGGCGGCGGGCAGGAAACCAATCGGCTCGCGGGCAAAAAATCCTGGTGGACACTCACTCTCAAAACCTCTTCCTTTTCACCCGCTCGCCGAAATTCTATCGTGCGCAAGCGCGCCGGCGGAAAAATTATGACATTATAAATCCTTTCCGAAATACTTTAAACCATTCTTCAAATTCACTTCTAGTATCTTTGACTATTTGGTTCGAAATTTGTTTTAAATCCTGATTGAATTCAAAATTTTCTTTAATTTGATCGACTATTTCAATGGCAATATCAAACAAAGATTTAACTTCAGCAATATTCATTGCATTTTCTTTTAAAAATTCCTCTCGGACAAGCATTTTTTTAACATCGAGGTGGGCAAACATTTTATTTCTTAAATTTGTAATTCTCTCAATCGATTCATCGTAATTTGATAATTTATAATCTAGAAAATAATAAATAGAAATAGTTTCTTTGAATTTTTTAGGAACTTCAAAAATTTTTGCTAAACCTAGTAAATAATCTTTCTCTAAACTTAAAAGAATTGTATTCCATGTAGGGATAAATTTGTTATAAAAATCTCCCCCTACCTTCTCGTGCATAATCTCATTAAGGCATAACTGGCGATAAGAAAACAACAGATTTTCAATCAATATTTCGAATTCTTTACTTTTTGTCATAAGAATTAGAATATTTATTTAATATTGAATAAAATCTCGAAGCCAGCAGTATTTACCCAAAAATTCTGGGGATTATGGAGCAAGTATTTTTTAATCTCCTTCCTTTGTGTTGTCAATTTATCACCGCCGTCTTCATTGCCCAAAAGAATATTAGAATAACTGCCATCTAAAAATGCGACATAAGAGATATTTTTGTTCTGCTCTTTTAAGCTAATAATCTCAATCAATTCGGCAATTTGTTTATCTTGTCCGCCGCCGGAAGTGTTTAGGTGTTTTGCTTCGCATAAAAATATTTTGCCGCTTATCTTTATAATCAAATCTAATTTTTTATTTTGTTTCTTGGCGGCTAATTTAATGCCTAAATTTTTGCGGACATTTTTTACACTAAAAATCTTTGAAAATTTTGCTACACATTTTTGTTTGTTGAAAAAATCTTCCCAAGTTTTTACTTCCTGAAAACCATATTTTGCTAAAATGTGTAAAAGTTTCTTCTCGCCGCATTTTCCTTTTTTGCGACCGGAATTTGAATCTAAAATCGCTTGTATCCATTCTTCGGGAACGGTTTCGTTTAAAATTCTTTTGTCAAAATATCTCTGGGCGATTTTTTCAAGTAAAATAACATCTCTTTTGGCTAAATCTAGGAAACTATCGCAAGCGTTTATAAAACAAGCGAATTCCGAACAATTAGAGAACTTTCCCAGCGTTTTTGAAAGTTCCAAGAGATATTTTTTTATAACTTTCTTATCCTCATTTTTCTTTTGTAGCGTTCTAATCGTAATCAGAATATTTTTAATTTCTTTTGTATTGGCAATATATTTCTTCAGTTGGGGGTGTTTCTCGTCAAAAATATAAAAACCATCCAAAATCTTCTCTGGATTTTGTTGGGATATTTTAAAATAATGCAGGTTGTTTTGAATTTTTTTCATCATAAATATAATTTAAAAACTTATAGGCCAATTCAAAAGAAATTCTTTTCCTGTTGTTGTCTCTAAAATTAGTCAAGAAAAATGAAAGATATTTATTTCTTCTACGATTTAATTCCTCGTTAAATCGCTTCATTAGTTCTATCTGGTCGTTTATTGGTATTTCTTCCTTGAAAATTAAATGAGCCATATTGCGAGAAGTGTTTTTGCCCACAAGGCCGGCAACGCCATAGTTTCTTATATCTTCAAGTTGAATTTTCTTGCCATTTTTGCTGTCTATTGCCCTTAAAAATAAAATGTTTTTTTCTATTAAATTTTTAATATCTCTGCTGATACGAAGCGGTTTTTTGTCTTTAATGTTTTGAAATGCCAAGTCAACTTCATATTCGCCAGATTTTAAATAATCTTCGGTTAAACGGAAAACCCCTAAATGATTTTTGGTGTTTTTAATTCTATTGATGAAATCTCCCCCAAACTGCCAATTATATTTTCTTTCAATTGTAAAATTTATTTGCTTCTTTTCCGGAAAAATAGTGGCGGGAATTTTGTTTTTTTCCGAATTTTCTTTCTTTATTTTGAAATAAAAGGATATTACATTATAAGTTGTGTCTTCAAAGACTTGCTCTGAAAAGATATTTAATTTTATAATCTCAAATTTATCAAAAAATAGATTTCTGATTTTTTGAGAATTTTCCGCACAAAGAAAATTTAGCGGAACAATTAAAATACCTTCCTCGCAATTCAAGATTGAAAAAATGGAAACCTGATACAAATCCTCAAAAGTTGAATATGTGCCAGAAAAAAATCTTTCTTTGGTCTTCTGGTCCGCCTTGTTTTTGTGTAAATACGGCGGATTAGTGCAAACAAATTTATATTTCTGAGGAGAATTTATTGAATCGTTATTAAAAACATTTTTATCATCAACATATTTTTTATCGCAATCAAAACCAACAGCTTTTTTGCAACCGTTTTTACGAACCCACTTTATTAAATCTTGATTGCCAGCAAAAGGGTCGATAATTTCTTTATTTTTCACAAATTCCTCAAATCCCCGTAGAATATAATCGGAATTCGTGGTAAAAAATTGTCCAAATTGCTTTTTCATAAGGAAGATTTACCTTTATTATTTTACTTGATTTTTAATAATAGTTCAAATTCCTGCGCTGGTTCATATGATACTATCCACCCAAGGCATTGAAAAAAACAATGAAAGGCAGATATGCTGGCAGGCATATGACAATATACGGCTATGTCCTGCCAGGAGCGATTTCAATAGCTCGTTCGGC
>Ga0210057_1006692_pt1 | contig 14244 bp, 6 predicted proteins | sample CryGeyCG2114_010_2_FD_183968 | JGI IMG/M metagenome (GOLD analysis project Ga0210057, IMG submission 183968) | Groundwater microbial communities from aquifer - Crystal Geyser CG10_big_fil_rev_8/21/14_0.10 (SPAdes) (version 2) | ecosystem: Environmental > Aquatic > Deep subsurface > Groundwater ... | reverse complement strand
CAGTCTTATGGCCTTGAAACTGTCGCAGAATGTGTGGAATCTGGGGAAGTTGCCAAAATTCTTATAGAATTAGGTGTTGATTATCTGCAAGGTTATTATTTTGGTAAACCAGATCTGGCGCGGCCATGGGCCGACGAAAGGCCACCTTACGAAGAGCAGGTGCGCATATAAATTGCCTTATTCTTGAGGTCTTCCGTATATCTCCGAAAGTTCGCTGTTTAATTCTTCTGATGGTTTACCACAACCAGAACCAATCAATTTTCCGTAACAAGATATATCATGCACATTATTATCATTAATTGCACTTACCAACTCACCTTCTTTAGAAGGTGCAACTAAGATATAATAATAAGCCTGTTTTCCGTCTGGGAATTGTGTTCCAATGTTGTAAAAGCCATTTTCTTTCGACAAAACTTGAAGAAACCAATTTTTTTGTTCTACTTCCATGATGTTTTTTCCTTATCTAAAAGCAGAATAACATCAAACTGTTACAGTATTGTTAAAGCTTTTTAATTTTTGTTATGCCGGAAAATGAGTTTAGTGAAGCTGCCATGCTTTTACGCTTTAATGCACGGAAAGTTTACTAACTTTCCTATCCAGGTGTATATCACTACTGTCCGGTGAAACTAAAGACGTCATACCGCGACTTGATCGCAGTATGACAGCGCATATTTCAAGTCCTGTTTTAAGCATTGCTTTACTAATAAGCTGTCACTGCCTAACTTAGCTCATCGAAGTGTTTTTCCCCGGACAGTAGTGAGGTGTATATAGGATGACACCTTTATTTCTTTTCTGTCAGATCAGCAATTTTGTCGATATATTTTGAAATTCCGGAAATTCTATCAGAAATTTTTTCCCATTTTTGATCTTTGATAATCAGTTTCTGGTCACCACGAATTTTTATAGTTTTAGAGTTTGCTGTTACCATTTCAATCAACGCTTCTGGGTTTGAGAAATAATCATTATTAAACCCTATAACCGCACCTTTACCACCAACATCAAGTTTATTTATTCCAGCCTTCTTACAGCTTATTTTTAATTTCACAACTGTAAGCAGGTTTTCCACCTCTTGTGGTAATACTCCAAACCTGTCTATAAGTTCTGCCGCTATTGATTCTATTTCCTCATTTGTTTCCAGCCCGGCAATACGCCGATAGAGGCTGAGGCGCAAACCAATATCGGTGACATATTTCTCAGGTATCAACACTGATGTTCCAATATTTATCTGGGTGCTGTAATCATTCTCCGGTTCTTCTAATTCGCCACTCTTTATGCTTTCCACCGCTTCACGTAGCATGTCCTGATAAAGTTCGACACCAACTTCCTTGATGTTACCAGATTGTTCATCACCAAGCAGGTTGCCAAAGCCCCGTATATCCATATCATGGCTGGCAAGTGAAAAACCTGCCCCAAGTGTGTCAAGTTTCTGCATAACCTCCAGCCTTTTTTCCGCCTGTTTTGTCGGCCTTCTTCCAGGAGGCAGAGTAAGATAAGCATAAGCACGAACTTTTCCGCGCCCTACCCTGCCACGAATCTGATAAAGCTGTGCCAGCCCATACATATCTGCGCGATAAATTATGATTGTATTTGCCGAAGGTATATCAAGCCCGGATTCTATTATCGTTGTAGAAAGTAATACATCATATTTACCTTCATAGAAATCATACATTATTCCATCCAGCTCATCTGGCGGCATCTGCCCATGAGCGGCAACTACTTTTATTTCCGGCACTAGTTTTTTTATTTTCTGCTCCAGCTCTTCAACGTCCTTTATGCGCGGGCAAACATAAAAAGTACGGCCACCACGGTAATGTTCACGCAAGATTGCCTCACGCAATATGACAGGGTCAGATGGCATGACATAAGTGCGCACTGCCAGACGATCTATCGGCGGAGTCGTCATAAGGCTTAAATCCCTGATGCCGGAAAGTGAAAGCTGCAAAGTTCTTGGAATTGGAGTTGCTGTTAAGGTCAAAACGTGAATATTTGTACGCATTTTTTTCAAACGCTCTTTCTGAGCTACACCAAAATGTTGTTCTTCATCAACTATAAGAAGCGCCAGATTTTTAAATTCAATATTTTTAGCCAGCAGAGCATGCGTGCCAATCACAATATCAACATTACCTTCTTTTATCATTTCGCGGGTTTTTCTGTTTTCACTCTCTGTAGCAAGGCGTGAAATCTGCCTGATATTTATTCCCAGGCCATCAAAACGCTTTTTGAAGGTCTGATAATGCTGGCGGCAAAGCAGAGTGGTGGGTGTTATTATTGCCACCTGCCCTTTTTCATCGCCTTCAGCCGGATGCGAAGCTACAAAAGCCGCACGTAGTGCAACTTCTGTTTTGCCAAAACCAACATCTCCACAAATCAGTCTGTCCATTGGACGGCCGGATTTGAGATCATCCAACACATCCTCTATACAACGTTGCTGATCTTCTGTTTCCGTATAAGGAAAACGGGCACAGAATTCATCATAAGCGCCAGATGGAGCATGAAATGCCCTGGATGTCTTAAGTTGTCTTTCGGCTGCAACTCGTAAAAGCTCGTCCGCTGTAACTTTTATACGATTTTTGATATCTGATTTGCGCCTCTGCCATGAAACAGCACCGAGTTTATCAAGCTGGGTTGTTTCATCGCCAGCGCCATAACGGCTGATCATATCTATATTTTCTACGGGAACAAAAAGCCTGTCGCCGCCAGCATAAATTATGCGCAGGCAATCATGTGCCTGGCCTGCCACTGTTATCGTTTCTAGCCTTTCAAAACGGCCTATGCCATTTTCGCGGTGAACCACCAATTCGCCTTCCATAAGCGCTGAAGCTTCGGCCAGGAATTTCTCAGCTCTCTGTTTTCTTGCTACACGTTTGCGGAATATTTTTTCACCTAGAATATCCTGCTCACTTATTAGTAAAACTTCATCTGTTTTATAGCCACTTTCAACACCAATTACAGCCAGAGCAGGAACTGATTTGGCGTTTTTCTCAACTTGCCGCCAGTTCTCAACTGTGGCAAAAACAATATCATGCTCTTCCAGCATTAACTTCATTCGGCTTCGTGAACCTTCAGATATGCAGGCAATTATTACATTGAGACATTTATTTTCTGGCTTTGCTATTTCCTCTTTCACCAGCTCAAAAGTACTTTTTGCATGAGCTACCGCTTCAGCAGCAAAATTAGTCATTTTCCTGTAACTCAGGCTTTGTATGTCTTCCCTTTCTGGCAAAGAAAGTGGGCTTAAATGCAGAAGATTATGTTTGGCTGTGATTTCCTGCCATTGATTTTCTGTGAGATATAATTTTTCCGGCGGGATCGGGTTATATATCTCGCCCATGCCGCCGCTATGTCCCATTTCCCTGCGGCGCACATGATAGCTTTCTGCAATCATTTTTTCTCTTTCCAGCCGGGCTTCATCAGCCAGATGGTCAAGCGTTATAACTGCCGATTCTGGCATATAATCAAAGATGGATTCCATGTTATCATAAAAAAGCGGTAGCCAGTGTTCCATTCCTGCATGTTTGCGACCAGCAGATACTGCCTCATAAAGAGGATCTTCCTGAACAACAGATCCGAAGAGGTTATGATAATTGCGCCTAAAATTTTCTATTGTCTGTTTATTCATCATCACTTCGCTGGCTGGCACAATTTCAATTTTCTTAACATGCCCGCCACTTATCTGAGTAAGAGGATCAAATGTTCTTATGGTTTCAATGGTGGTATCAAAAAAATCCAGCCTGAAACCAGATTCACTGCCTGAAGGGAAAACATCAACAATGCTGCCCCGCGTTGCAAACTCCCCGGGCTCTGAAGCTGTTCCTGAATTTATGTAACCATTTTCTATAAGAAACCTGGTTAGTTCATCGCGTTTTATATCGTCTCCAACTTTTGCTGAGAATGATGCTTTTTTGATAAGTTCAGATGAAATCACTTTTTGTATTGCTGCGTTCACAGTTGTAAGAACAATGAATGGTTTGCCTCCCACACCGTGGGAAAGTCGGGAAAGGGCGTTTATTCTTGCATTTACTACATCATTATTAGGAGAAACCCTGTCATAAGGAATTGAATCCCAGGCGGGAATACTAATCACTTCAATTTCCGGTGAAAAAAATGCAAGGCTTTCCTCCAGACGGTCAGTGCGCAAATCATCCATTGCAATATGCAGCACACCAGCCTTATGCTCATGCGCCAGCCTTGCCAGAACAAAATGCTCTGAACCATCAACTACAGAAGAAAATGTTAAGTTGCCCTGAAAATCAGCAATTTTCTTTACACGATTCAAATCTTTCATACCCTACTTCGTCATTGCATCTTCTTTTCTGTCATTACCCGAATTTTTATAGAATAAAAATTATAGCAACTGTCTTGTTAATATCTCCATAATATCTCAGACTAATCTCTGTTTTTCTCCGCAAGTTTAAAGTTAAGTAACAACTTCATCACATTGTTATTATTATATTTCTCCGGAATATCAGATTTCCCTGTCAACCAATCAAATATATCCCTGTCACTTTCTGCCATTATCTCTTCCAACATATCAAGCTCCTTATCGCTGAACTCATTTATATGCTCTCTGGCAAAATAACCAAGTATACGGTCTGTTTCCTTACAGCCGCGATACCATGTCTGGTAAAGGATACGCTTGATACGTTTATCTCTTTCTGCTTCCGCCATATTATTAACCATTGCAATATTGTAAACAGGTCTTATTTTAACTGGCGCCTGAAGGCAACAACAAATCCTGTTGGGAGATCGTCTAACGGTAGGACAATGGACTCTGACTCCATCAATCTAGGTTCGAATCCTAGTCTCCCAGCCATATCATAGGCGGATTTTTCCGCCTATGATATGGCTGTGGGAACTTGATGAAAGCCTCTTCGACAAATGACGGAGAAACTGCGAAGCAGTTTTGAGTAATTTGGATAGCGAGCTTGCGAGATACCCGAAGGGCAAGAAATGCGCTAATAGCATTTCTTAAGTCAATCCTAGTCTTACTAAATAAAAAACTTCTATACAAATGGCATCAGCACAACCACCTCCTAACTACAAAAATTGTAGCTGGTAACAATGATGTCTTAAAAAATATCCGTGCTAGCTAGAAAAAAGGGTAGTGTCTCAGTTTGAATTTTCCTTTGTCATTCCCCGAGTTTTACGCAAGTAAAACTATAGGGGAATCTACATAAATCAACAAGATGGATTGCCCTATAATTTGCTCCGCAAATTCAGGCAATGACGCTGATTTCAAACTGAGACACTACCGAAAAAAGCCTATTACTTATCTTTCTTTTTCTTAGGTTTCTTCTTCTCTTTTCTTTTATCTTTATTCGCATTAAGCATGATGAGCTCCTTAAGGTGTGTTAAATACTGCGCTTATTAATATATCTGCAAATGAACCTAATTACATCTGCTAAAAGTAGTTTATTCCCTGTAATGACGTAGAGGACCCCTACCCCTTTATAAAAAAGATGCCGATTAGGTCAATCAGGAAGAAAAGAACTATCAGAACTTCCAGCAATACCATGCGGTTATTAGTTACTTCTGTGTGGACCACATTATAAAGGTCGTCGAGCTGTTTTAGCCTTTCTTCAACACTGTTGCGCCACTGGTTGATATAAAAACGTTCTCTGGCACCAAGATAAACACGCGCCAGATACCAATCACCAAAGAACTTGGTGATATGAGTCACTTCATCATTTAGCTTTGTTACATCCATCCTAAGCATGCGCAGATTGCGCAATATGGAAGAATAAGCACCAACAAATAAACGCCTTTTATCAATTTTTATATCTTCATAAGCCCTGTTCATATAGAGATCGAGCCGCTGATCCATCACCCGATATTCTTCAAGCTGAAGATTGGCAAGCTCCAGAACATAAAGCACATCATCAACATAACCGGCAAGATCGATTACCAAAGCAGCATCCCAATCGATAACCGTGGCATCATTTTTTGAATAAGAGCGTGTGATGCGAAGCACTTCATCAACCTGCATATCGCTAAGTGCACCTGCTTTGCTTTCTGTAAGGAGCTCAGCAACAGAATTACGGTTATCTGCAATCCAGTTATTGACATTTCTAGTTCTGCCAATATCAGTAAGGCAAAAAACTGTGTAGGCCTCCGGCTCCGGGATTACAGAGCTCTGCACCATTGCTTCCTGCATGTTCTTGCAGGTTTCAATACACATATCGCGTGCCACTTGTTCAAGCTTCTGGCCATTTTCCAGAACTGGTTTGTGATATGGCAAAAGGTCACTAAGCGATTTGACCTCAAAAGGCACACGCATGGAAATTGAGATAACACCAATTTCATAAATATGGATAAGAGGACGCACATTCTGTTTGGCAAGAGGAGCTGCAAGTGCAGCTGGAGCAACCGAGAGAGGTTTATAAAGCGGCACATCCTTAGGCAAGGTGTGATCTGTACGAATTTCAATAGGAACAGGCTTATCAGCAAATATATCCTTGACCATATGAGTATGGATCTCATTTGCTACGTCAAACGCGTAAAGATAAACAACTTCGCCTTTCATCGAGCAATTCCCTTATTGCAAGGACTATAAATCGTCATATTTCGGGAAATTGCAATAAGATTCAGAAAAAATAGAGATACATAATTAGCAGTATTTTTATTTGCCTTGATTTTATGCTGTTGTATTGTGCACCTATGCAAAAAACCCTTAATATTTGTTTTTTCTTTTTTGTTTTTTCTTTTTCTGATTATGCATATGCCATTGAACTTGCCATGCCTATAAAATGCGATTATGGCAAAGACTGTTTCATACAGAATTACTTTGACAATGACTCAGGCAAAAACTGGCATGATTTTAATTGTAAGAAAATGAGTTATGACGGTCATGGCGGCACAGACTTTGCCATTCTTGATTTCAGCATGATGAAAAAAGGCGTTGATGTCCTGGCCGCAGCCGATGGTATAGTTAAAGACAAGCGTGATGGTGAAGAAGATAATGGCATAGTTAAAAAAGACATGGATTGTGGCAATGGAATTGTGCTTAAGCATAATGATGGCTGGGAAACACAATATTGCCACATGAGGAAATACAGCATAATTGTTCTGGAAAATCAGAAAATTAAAAAAGGGCAAAAACTGGGAGAAGTTGGTTTTTCAGGAAATACAGAATTTCCACATTTGCATATAACAGTCCGAAAAAATGGTAAAAAAATTGACCCATTCACAGGTTATAGTGAAACCGCAGAATGCAGAAAAAATAGAAATTCCCTCTGGGAAAAAGAACCAGAATATATAGAAACTGGGTTTATAAACATGTTTTTTACATCTGCTGTCCCAGAAATGGAAGGTGCCAGAGAAGGTAAATATAGAGAAGAAAGAATCAACCATGACGCTCCTGCTCTGGTGGCATGGGCAGAAATTTTCGGCATACAGGAAAATGATAAACTTTTAATGAGAATAATTTCACCTAATGGCACTGAATTTGTCAAAGCTTTGCCGGAAATGACTAAAAATAAAGCTCGTTATTTCCAGATGATCGGAAAAAAGAACAGAACAAAGAATCTACAAAAAGGTGAGTATAAAGTTATCCTTACTTTGGAAAGAAATGGAAATATAATACTAAGCAAAGAGAAAACTGTGCAGGTTGAGTGAAATGTTTATTGATTATTACAAAACACCAATTGGACTAATCGAACTCATTGCAACAAGAGATAGACTTATCTCTTTGAATTTTATGGATGGTTTAAGGATACAGCAGGGAAAGAAAAACGATTTCCTAGACGGTGTTGCTAAACAGCTGGACGAATATTTCAAAGGAAAAAGAAAAGATTTTGAAATAGATCTATATTTTGCAGGCACTGAGTTTCAGAAAAAGGTATGGAACAGTTTGACCAAAATACCTTTTGGCGTAACGAGATCATACAAAGATATTGCAGAAATGATAGGTAACAAAAATGCTACCCGCGCGGTAGGAAATGCAAATAACCGAAACTCTCTACCCATTATAGTTCCCTGTCACAGAGTTATCGGCTCCGACGGCAGCATGACAGGCTACGCTGGCGGCATAGAACGCAAAGAATGGCTCCTCACTCACGAAAAAATTAGTTAATCCAACTTATAGTGGAATACCAAGAATATATCCTCTATCTCATCAGGATCCGTGCTTAAACCCGCATAATCCGTTGCTGTATTGAATTTAAGCTTGAGTTCCATTTCTTCTGAGACATCTATTTCTTCCGTAACAACACCTATACCATTAACTACATCAATAGTGGCTTTGTTAACTCCACCATAATTATCATTCTGAGACAAATTAAGTGCTGTAGAAGTAACCGCATCTCCATCAAGGTTAGTATAGGACATAATCATATTATAATCTCCATCCTGCGAACATTTTGCGAAGACTTCAATTTTCATTATTATTACATCCCTTTCCTGAGCGAAAAATGGGAGCCTTTCTTTTCCTATAGTGAAATTAAGCAATTGCTCAGAATCACCTGGCGTTGGATTAAGGAACTTATACCACTGAGTTGAAAACTCATGCTTCATACTAAACATTCTCATGAATGGCTGATCGCTTAATTCAGCCATATTCATGATATAATCTTTTATGTATGTAAGGGCGGCTTCCTTAAATGTTCCGCCATTTTCTCTGGCAGTATAATCAACATGCAAAATTACATCTGAAATTGTTGAGTAATCAAACTGACGAAGAACTTCATTCCCTGCATCAACTGCGTAATTTGCTCCTCCCAACTCAATCAGCCAATCACTTATCGCTCCTGAACCCTCAAATGGCAAATAGCGCTCATCACGGAAAGAGAACTCAAACATCCCTTTGTCATTCTGACCATTGCTTGTTGCAATTGAAGTTACTGGAACATTACTGGCACGGAAACGATCATCATCAATCCATATACCTTCATCATTTTCATGCTCATAACCATCTTCGCTATTCATAGATGTATTAATGCGAGTAGTATTATTAAGCAATCTCAGGGAACAATTCACTGTGGTGAAAGGCCCTGCAATACATGGCAATGAAAGACTAACAGATTTTATCCTTCGGAAATAATGACCCTGGAAGTCCAGATCAAACAATTCTTCAGGGAGAGAAAGGTAACATTTACCAGTTTCTCTGAGCTCTATTAACGCCAAAGGATTGAGCATAGCCAGAGAAATATGCTTGGTTAACTCAAGTTCCCTGCGATTTTCTTCCAGGTAAGATTTTTCCAGCTGACGAAGTGAAAGCTGTAGTTTCTCTCCGGATGTTAAGCCCTGTTTAGAATTATCCCAATAACCATACTGAATAAAATTCGAAATCTCAGTGCCAATTTCGTATTTATATGCTTTCTCAGCTTTTTTCGCCATGTCATAAGCAAGGTTATAACTTTGCTTATAAACGGCAAATAGCTGTTCCTTTATCCACTGATAAAGTTCCTGATTGGTAAATTTATCTTTCAGGAAAAGCTCTACTTCTTCAGAATCCTTAATACGTTGCTTATGGTTCTCAAGTTCTTTTTCGGCAACCTGTATCTGAATATCCGCTGAAGTAATTTGCTTATCAAGACTAATAATTTCTTTAGCTGCAAGATTTGCCTGCAAAGTCCATTCCTGTTCTCTGCGAATATAGCCAGCCATTTTCGCTGCCTTAGCTGCAGCAAGGGAATTCATTTGGCTGGAAGTTGCAAACATCTTTGCCACAGAACCTGCATACCAACCTAATTCTCTGCCCCCAAATCCTGCACCAGCACCAACACCCAGAGGCGTTCCTTCAGCGTCAAATTGTGGTATCAAACCCATAAATCCAGCGACAATTTCGGCCGCCATATTTGAAAATAAATCATTAGAAGCTTGCTGTGACAAATCGATATCACTTTTTTCTCTCTGAATTATTTTGACCCCTGCTTCATCACTGTCGACCACCTCACCATTAACATCTGTTGCAATTTCAGATATTGCTGTATCAACTGGCAGCTGACTATCTGCTGTAAGAGTTGCATCAATAGTAGGAGCAGAAGGAACTGTAACTGTTTCGTTCCCTAATAAACTATTATAGTGGGTAAGACGGTATGCAGCAGTTTCTCTTGCTTTCAGCAAACTTTCTTTGTTAGCTTTAACATCAAGAATTTGCCTCTCCCTGATAGCCGTTGTCATCTCAAGTATATTAGTTTCATGAGAAGCACGAAGACGGCTTAATTCCTCAGCATCTTTCTTCTCAAGTGTTGCTAATAAAGCAGATCCCAACGATTTCACATCAGAACAAAATTCATTTGCCTTCTGTATTAAGAAGGTAAAGCGATATATAGGAGGAGGGCTGCTTAAATCAGCTAGTATACTGCCAAGACTCAATCCTTGTGATGCAGCCTGTATTAATGCAGCTGGGTCAATAGGCGGAGCAAAAAGAGCAAGAGATCTTTCTACGCCATTGATATCCTGACAATGACGGATTTTAAATAGCCTGTCTTCTACAGTATCCCAATATTCCATCAATTTTTCGTTTGAGGGAATGCAGAAATATAAAGCCGAGCCAATACCAAGCAGACTATTGCCTGAAGAAGAACTGCTGACACTAGCATCACTGCTATATGGAAAAATATTTTCAAGCTCTACAATAGCATTGGAAAAATCATCCCATTTGCTTTCTAAACTATGATAAGATTCAGCAGCAATTTCACCCCGTTTAGGCACAAATTCAGGACGAGGACCAAGAACATGTTTGGCAATAACATAAATCTGCATCGCCTCATAAACATTTTCTCTTGTAAATTGCCTGAATAATGAATCTCCCCAGGAAATCAGATTCTCAACATATTTAACAACCACATGCTTCATATAAGCAAGTGGCCTGTTGCTTGCTACCAAATGCGGATCGAAAGGATTATCCCTCCACTCTCCTATTATTGCGTCTTCAGTACTTGCATCAGAATTAGAAGAAAGGCTCATAAACCAATCTTCCAGGCTTTCTGAAGGAGTTGTTTTAAAGGGAAGAAATTTCCAGTAACGCGAAGTTTCACTTTCACCGGCTCCTGGCATTTCATCAGAAGTTGGATTAAAAATATAATGGAACCATTTGAGAGCTTCTTCAAACTGCCCATTCTTGCTTAACCTTGTCGCTATATAAAGAGGCGCATGGTAAAACAGCTCCCAATTATAGATGCTGTTGGCCCCTAACGGATCAAAGCACACATTTTCCTTATAGTAAGTACGATCAGCAAAATCGCCTGGCTTACTAACTAACCCATTTGTAAAGTTTGGATCATACGCATCTTCAAAGGTTACACCTTCATCTGAAGGAATTTCCGTATCACTTTCCATTAATCCAGGAGGATAGTCCGCTCCTTTATTTCCGCGGCTTATTCCTCCCTGATTAAGGTTAGTAACATATTCGCTTGAAAAAGGATGATAGAAAGTATGGAACTCCAGGCCTTTTGTAAATTGTATTAACAATTCTTTTTTCATATACTTATCCGTATCTTCTAAGGCAAAAAATGCACTATCAATTTTTTGCACGGATCCCATATATTCCTTTGGACTTTCAGAAATATCAACGCCAGCATTTGAACTGCTTGAACGCATCATCATCGGCTGTGAAGACACAGAAGGACCACTATGATAATTAGAAGGAACAGCAAACATTGCCATTGGTTGAACTGGCTGATCATCATTGAAATAATAAGTAGGCAGCTCTTCAATTATTTCAGGTTTTGGCCTAGGAATGATTGGATCTAAAATCTCTTCCGGAACAAATTCTGGTAATCGAATTGGCTTTCTATCAAAGATTTTTGGATCAATTGGTGCAAAATAATCTGGCTTTTTAATATTTTTTATTATCAAAACATTAACAGGACGAACAAAATAAGACCTTGTATCATCACTATAAAAGAATGGCCTCTCTAGTATTTCATCGCCAACAAAAAGAGGCATGCTCTCATCATTCATTTCCAGGCCTTTTATGCTATCAGGAACCGTTAATTTATGATGTTTGCTATTCTGTAAATAGAGATTGTCAATAATTTCCAGAGTAGACCAATCTTCCCGCTTGCCATACTCATATTTGTAATCAAATTCGGTTACATATCTGGAGCGTCCATATTGCTCTGTCTTTACAGGAGATTGAATATCAGAAAGTATGAATTTTCCGCAATAAGCATTGTAGTAGTTATCAGTTAGAGTAAATGTTAGCTCCTGAGTTAATTCATCTATACCAGGTGTTAACAAATAGTCTTTTTCAGTTAAACTATAGTCATCAGTAGATGATTCTCTCAAACGCTCTTTTGAAACCTGCTTTGGTGTCCATTTACCATCAACATATTCACTCCAGACAAGTCTGATTTCTATAATCTGCTTTGCTTCAAGTTCAGACATTTTATCATTCGTTGCAGCATCTTCTGCTGTTTTTCCTCCTATTCCACCCTGAGGCTCCTGCAATCTGGTAAATTCCGGCCAGAAGAGTATAAGACGTTTTTTCCATACTAACGGTATTAATGTAACGCCACTAATACCTTCGCTTTCTGTGGTTTCTGTGCTGCGAATATCGACCTGAATCTTTTCCCAGGAACTCCATTTCATATATTTATCCCATCTGCGATAGAAGAATTTATATGGAGTGTTATGAGTGCGACCAAATACATGCATGTATTTTAATTCACCATCATCGGAATTTTCCTGAGACATTCCACATATCTCAAGATTTGCTACTTCATTAAGATTTGCGAGATAATTTCTAAAACCATCTTCTACACTACGTTCAGTGATATCATTCTGAACCAGATAAGATTCCAGCTCTTTGAAGAAGTCACTGCGATCATTGCGCCATTCTGGCTCAAGCCAATTTTCAGGATAGAGGAACACTTTTCTATTGGCTTCCCATACCCTATAATTTTTCATCCATTCCCAACGATCTTTATCTATATATCCCGGAGAGACTCCTAACTCACTTCCTGTCGTCAGATCACTTTCCAGATTAAGAAGACAACGATTAACGAACATTTGCACACTGGCATTTGCCTGTACAATGCGCGAGGTATCCATGCATGCGCCCATTTGAACATCAATCAGGAAATATTCGAATAATCCATCAGCGTCTTCTGCGCCCCAATCCTGAATAGCAGGTTGTTGTAACAGATAGCTTACCAGTGCAGCCTGCTGATTTTCTCTGATTTTATCATTAAGATCTCCGGCAATTTCCAGCCAGTCTTCTTCTTCATATTTGGCTTTTACTGAGTTTTTAATTAATTCTGCAGTTTCATGTAATTGATCAAAATCAGTTTCATCTGTTCCCCAAACTGAGATGGTTTCAGCAGATAAACCAGTTTTTGACACAATTTTCATTACATCGAGGATTTTATTTAAAGATATCTCATTTTTGAAATCATCAACAGAAAGTGAAAAATGAGTATTGACCAAATATTCTAAATTTGTCTCATCCCAGGCAGTAGCCAAGTTCAGAATTTCTGTCAGTTCTTCTATAGTTGACACCGGGTTAGGTGTATTCGCAAGTTTGAACAAATCTGTTAACAGAGCCTGAGCCTGTGGTACAGAATCTCTCAAACTTGTGTAATCGTAGATACGCTCCCAGTGCGTTGAATTCAATGACTGGAAATCGATATTATCAAAATCGGCACTATATTCGATAAAATGATTTAATTCTGTCTCGCTTATTTTAAACCCGGATATGAATTTTGCCGCACGATGGAAGTCAACCGCCTTTATAATAAATTCATCAGTAATTTGGGCTGGGTACGCCGAAGATGAAGGAATTATTTCCAAGGCTGATGTTGATGTCTTCCAATAAAGCCTGATCCCCGCATTTGATGCTGCTTCTGCATATTCAAGCGTAACAAAATGCATTTTTGCAGCATTCAGATCGGCAATCACTTCCCATGAAGTAGCAGTATCAGAAGCCGCCTTTTCTAGTATTAAAACATCATCAATATAGAGGTTGAAAGCTTCGTCAGATTCTTCAACTTCTACAACTAAAGTATATTCACCACTAGCAGGAGCGGCAATATAACCTTGCCATCTAACACTAAAATTATCAGCTGGCACTAACGCATCAGGCGCACCATCTTCCCAAGAGAAATCGATGGTTTGATCCTCTCTTTCAAGAACTGATGTCGTCCAGCTATTATCGCTATAATAGGTAGCGGAAAATCCTTCGGTGGAAAGATTTTCAATAAGATTGCTTATATCTCCAGCAATTAATAAGGATGTGGCTTCTTCGCTGAGTTTTATTAAAGAGGCTATATGCTGAGTTATAGTGTCTTCACGTAATTTTGA
>Ga0210057_1006691_pt1 | contig 14246 bp, 14 predicted proteins | sample CryGeyCG2114_010_2_FD_183968 | JGI IMG/M metagenome (GOLD analysis project Ga0210057, IMG submission 183968) | Groundwater microbial communities from aquifer - Crystal Geyser CG10_big_fil_rev_8/21/14_0.10 (SPAdes) (version 2) | ecosystem: Environmental > Aquatic > Deep subsurface > Groundwater ... | reverse complement strand
AAAACAGATTAGCGAGGATCGAGGCCTTATTCGTTACCTGCTTCGGCATCGCCACACAACCCCATTTGAAATGTGCGAGATTAAATTGCTCGTTCGCATCCCAATGGATGCCTGGCGACAATGGATTCGCCATCGGACCGCTAATGTCAACGAATATTCCACTCGTTATTCCATTGCTATCGATGCCATGCAGACAACGCTTCCCGAAGAATGGCGTATTCAGTCTAAAGACTCTAAACAAGGTAGCGCCGGCTTTCTTGATGCGAGTTTTGGAAGAGAATTGACTAAAGCCGAAAAAGAACTGCAGAGCAAAGCTCGTGAGGTCTATGAAGAGAGACTCCGACACGGCATTGCTCGTGAGCAAGCTCGTAAAGACTTGCCCCTCTCCACCTATACAGAAGCGTACTGGAAGATTGACTTGCATAACCTTCTTCACTTTCTCTCTCTACGCATGGATGCTCATGCCCAACAGGAAATCCGAGCTTACGCTAATGTAATCGGTTATGAGATTGCCAAGCGCTGGTGCCCAACTGTCTGGGAAGCTTTCGTTGATTATCGGCTTCAGGCCACCACCCTCACCAGAATCGACAAAGAGATAATCGCTCTTATCGCCCAAAAAAAAGATGACGACGCCGATCATCTGCTTCAAAAACTTGGTTTACTAAAATACAACGAAAAGGGCAAGCTTTTGCGCAGTCGTGAAAGAACAGAGCTGGAAACAAAATTAAAAGACCTGGGGCTTAAAGCTCCTTGGTTAAAAAAGAAAATCCTCGCCTAACAACGAGCCTCTTCTCTGTCTACTAACAATCTACTCACTTCGGATTTTATATGTCCGAAAACCTCGTCCTCACCCGGCGCCGCATAAAGCAGTTGCGTTTCCGGATAGAGACTTCGCTCACCGGCAATGCGAATAAAATTCGCCATGGTTTGCGCTAACATATCTTGTTTTTCAAAACGTTCTTTATTTTTTCCGCGTGATTCAATACGTTGCATCGCCTGCTCGGCTGACAAAGTAAAGATAAGGGCTAAATCCGGCCTTGGGAAATCAGCATTCATCGCCACCAGCTTATCCCAATGCTCGCCTCCGACATCGGCCGCGCCGAAAGCGATGGTGCTATAAATGTATCGATCGCACAGAACGGTTTTGCTCTGGTCCAACCAAGATTTTATTTTGGCTATATGCTCAGCCCGGTCAGCTACAAAAAGTTTTTGCATCTCCATAGAATCGAACGGCTCCCTGCTTTGGAGTAATCGCCGAATCTGACGACCGGCCTCGCTAGCCTCCGTCGGCTCATGGGTCAAAAGAACCTCACGGCCCAGACCCTCAAGATACTCTCCCAGCTTTTTGGTCTGGGTTGAACGTCCGGCGCCATCAATGCCGTCTAAAACAATAAAAAGTCCCGCCATTTTAATTAAACTTAGATTTTTTAGCCCGTTGAACCGAAACCGCCGCGGCTACGCTCCGCCACCTCTTCAACTTCTTCAAATTCTACCCTGTCGATGCGAACAAAGACCGCTTGAGCAAAACGTTCACCTTTCTCAATTTTGATGACGTCTTTGCCAGTGTTCAAAACCTGAATCAAAATCTCGTCCTCTGGCCCATTGTAATCACTGTCGATAATCCCCACTCCATGCGGCACCACCAACCCCAATTTTTTCTTTGGCATGCCGCTTCTTAAAGTTATTTGTAAATAATGAGTTGCGGGAATATCGATAATCAGATTTGAGGGAATACGAGCCAGCTCTCCCGCCCCAATCTCAAAATCTGTTCTGGCATACAAATCAAAAGCCGCCGCTCCGGCTGTTTGATACGCCGGCATTGGTAGGGATCTATCGATTCGCTTGATTTTTGCCTTCATAGACCTGCTTTCGCTTTTCCGGTCTGATCCGCATATTTTTCAAAAGTATCACTCAAAATTTCAAAATCGATACCCGCCTCTTTGAATATTCGGCGACTATCAACCCCGTCGTGATAATCGTTCTTTGCCACCACTCGCTTAATGCCAACATTAATAATCATCTTGGCACAAACGTAGCACGGGGTCATTTGACAATATAATGTTGCTCCATTAATGGCGATGCCGTATTTTGCGGCTTGGCAGATTGCGTTTTGCTCTGCGTGAATTGTCCGTACACAATGCTTCGAAACGTGACCATCGGCGTGGATAGTCTCCTTAAATTCATGACCGACATCATCACAATGCGGTAGACCAATGGGTGACCCGACGTAACCGGTCGCCAGAATCCGTTTGTCTTTGACTATCAGAGCGCCACTCTTGCCCCTGTCACAAGTGGCACGATTTGCGACTGATGTCATAATGCTCAAAAAATACTCATCCCAGCTCAACCTGCTCATTTTTCACCTCCTCCATAAATTCATTAAGCTTACCCAAAAGTTCCCCGCGAGTTCCATCATTACTTATAATAACATCCGCCGCCTCAAAAACAGGCTTTAAGCACAGCTCATGACCACTTCCTTCAAGCTCATACCTCTCTGCTTTGATAAATTCTTCAAAAGTTTGTGAATCTTCAATCGAACGCATTCTGGTTTTGGCTCGTTCATAACGAATTTTAGGATCGGCGTCTATCATCAATAGAACAAAACGCTCTGAATACTTTAGCGGCTCTATTTCTTGAGGATTACGAATGCTACTAATAATAAAATCGTCAGAATATTTTTTCAGAATAAGCTTTGAGATGTAATCACCTCCATATTTTTCACGAAGTTCATTACCAAGTTTTTGCAAAGTCGTTCTTTCCGTGGTTAGGCCTCTGCTCCTGGCAATCTCTCGCAATTCATCAGACATCGAGAAAACCGGCCAACCTAATTTTTCAGCCAAATATTGCGCCGCCGTATCTTTACCGGCAGCATTCGTACCGACTACTCCAATAATCAACTCATTAATGGTTAGTTTTTGGATTGATTTTACCGTGACTTAGCTAAATCCGCCAAGTCCAATTTGACGCTGGGCCCCATCGTGCTGGCGAGAGCCGCCCCGCGCAGATACACACCTTTGACAGAAGAGGGCTTTAAAGCATTAATTTCCTTGAGGGCGGCCAGTAGATTGGCCTTGATTTTTTCCGGCTCAAAAGAGACGCGACCGATAACGAGATGGACATTGCCGTCTTTGTCATTTTTAATTTCAATCCGTGAACCGGCTTTGAGTTCCTCAACGGTTTTGCCAACATTCTCAGTTACGGTCCCCGACTTTGGATTTGGCATGAGCCCCTTGGTGCCAAGAGTTTTGCCAAGCTTGGCGATTCTTGGCATCATCGCCGGCGTGGTCACCACAATATCAAAATCGCTGAAACCCTTATTTACTTTTTCAATCAAAGCATCGTCGCCAACGTGGTCAGCTCCGGCTTTCCCCGCTTCATCAGCTTTCTCACCTTCAGCGAAAACCAAAACCCGTTTTGGCCGACCGGTGCCATGCGGCAAAACAAAGGCCGAACGAATATTCTGGTCGGATTGTTTGGTATCCAAGCCCGACCTCACGTGTAGCTCAATCGCGGCGTCAAACTTGGTCGTAGATGTCTGAGTGACAAGCTGCACAGCCTCATCGAGTCCGTAGACTTTTTCGCGATCAATCAATTTGCCGACTTCCAGATACTTCTTGCCTCGACCAAATTTTTGAACCTTCGGCCCGCCTGCATCAGCTATGCGCGAAGCATTGCGGACAGGCTTCGACTCTTTCTTTTCTTCTTTCTTCTTAACCATAATTGTGCGTGGTACAAACGTCTTCAACGGAAGACTCCCACCTCCAATTAATTAATATTTAGTTCGGATCAATCTCAATGCCCATTTGTTTGGCTGTCCCAGCCACAATCTTCTTGGCCGCTTCGATATCATAAGCATTAAGATCTGGCATTTTCTGTTCAGCAATTTCAGCCAACTGTTTCTGGTTTAATTTACCAACTTTTTTCGTATTTGGTTCACCGGAACCTTTGTCCAGCTTTAGAGCTTTCTTAATGAGTTCCGCCATCGGCGGTTTTTTCAAAATAAAATCAAAAGAGCGGTCTTCGTAAATGCTCAGCTCTACGGGCACGACTGTACCCCGCATATCTTGAGTGCGGTCATTGAATTGACTTACGAAATCCTGAATCTGAATGCCGTGCGGTCCGAGAGCCGTGCCCACCGGTGGCGCTGGCGTGGCGCTCCCGCCCGGAATTTGTAATTTGACTTTGGTCAGCAATGTTTTAGCCATAATAAGAAATAGTATTGATGATTAAATAATAAATGTCAAGAGAATCTAAAAACTGCCTAACCTTAGGCAGTTTTTAGATAAAAAGTCAACTTTTAATACAGAGTACTAACACCGGCAATGTCACCACCTTCGAGCGTTTGCTTTTTGGTTTCACCTAAATCAGCATAACCATACATGGTTTGTTCGGCGTGCTCCGGCTGATAAAGATCAGCCAGACCAACGCTGTGACCGAGTTCGTGCGTGGCAATATTCTCAAAATCCATCTTACCGGCCTCGCCAGAAGTTGACCAAGCGTAATCGGCGTCGTCATAAACTTGGTCCCATTCGATCAGTTCGCGGCTCTGCGGCGGGCCGCCGAAAACGCCCCAAACAATCGTCACCCCGATGGCCCCCGACTCACTAATGTCGGCAAAGTAAACTTCATTTTTGCCATCCGGTGCGTCCAAATCAGCTGCTAAAACATCATAAGTTTCGGTGCCATAACCAAGAATGTCTGTGTGGGCAGAGCTGTCAACCGCCCCATCAGCCGCATCTTCCCATTTGAAAATGCTGTAATCAACCGTAGTGAAAGCGAAACTTAAGCTCGGCGGAACATTATTATTAAAAGGATCCTCCTCGCCATAGGGTAAACCACCATTGTTCTCTGGATTCAAGAGCCAGGACTCGACTGTCCTCCACTTGGCCCCTTTGGCCAAAAAATCATAATATTTGCTATCATCACCACTATCACCGCCATCGCCCGGCCTATCCGGTTTGCCTGGAATGCCGCCTTTGGCAAAAATGGCATAACCTTCCACAACCTTGCCACTTTCAGGGTCAATGGCTGAACCCAAAGAAATAATCGGTGCCCCGTCAGCCGCCTCCGGCAAGGCTAAAGTTCTTTGCGTACCGGGAGTATCAAGATGGCCGGCGCCAAAAATTGGAGCTGCCAAAGCTGAATTGGCCATTAAAACCAAAGTCATGAGCAGAGCTCCGAATGTCATCTTTTCTTTCATACATAAGACATTACTTTATATAAATTATCCAGTTTTTCAATTTTATCATGCCGGGACAGTATTTAAAAATGGAGCCGGCTGTCGGATTCGAACCCCGCACCAGAACAAGTTCGATGCGGGACAGACCGACGACTCAGCCCATCATGTTTCTGCTGGAGCCGAGGAGAGGAATCGAACCCCCAACCTACTGTTTACAAAACAGTTGCTCTACCGTTGAGCTACCTCGGCCGATATCTGTAATAGTTGCTTTTGCGACTGAGCTAAGCCGGCTGGAGCCCGGAACGGGACTTGAACCCGTGACCTCTCCCTTACCATGGGAGTGCTCTACCAACTGAGCTATCCGGGCAGAAAAATGGTGGGCCGGGTAGGATTCGAACCTACGTAGGGCATACGCCCGCCAGATTTACAGTCTGGTGCAATTGACCGCTCTGCCACCGACCCATAAAATTTTTGCGAAACAAAAATTTTAAGTATTTTGTATACAGTATTTAGTATCCTGTATATCAGGTGTTAATCATACAACCAGTAACATTATAATAGAATACCAGAAAATTAGCTTTTTCTTTGCGGCCAGAAATTCTGGCCGCAAGGTTTTTAATACGAATCTCCAGTCTCTAATCTCTAGTTTCTAACTACTTGCTCTTTTCTTCCGTCTCCCGCAAAAGCTTCTGGTACTCCTCATTTTGTGGCTCTAAAATGAGCGCCTTTTCAAAAGCATCAGCCGCTTTTCCATATTTACGCGTCATATAGTAGGTCAAGCCCAAATTCGCAAAACGTGAAGCCACCTGATCGTTTAACTCTATCGCCCGCTCATAGGCCACAACCGCCCCATTGTAATCCTCGCGCGCATAGTAAACCAAGCCTAGGTTGTTATGGATAGAGTCATTTTCCGGCGAGAGTGAGAGGGCGTATTCCAGCGTTTTGGCGGCATTTTTATAATTTTTCTGCTCCAAATAAATCAAACCGAGCTTGTTATAAATACCGGCATCGTTCGGATATTTAGAAATAAGCCGTATCAGTTTGTTTTCCGCTGATTTAATCTTGCCCTCTTTTTTGAGACGATCCGCTTCACGCAAAATCTTGGTAATACCTCGCTCATGTTCGCGAATTTCTTTTTCGGCCTCATCAATGCCTTCCTTGACCTGCCTAGTTTTGACGGTGCTCTTTTGAGAAACTTTTTCAGCGCGTTGACGAAGAACGTTTTCATCAGTTTTAAGACCAGACACTTCTGGCATCTTCCTTAAAACCAGAACCAAGAGCAAAACAAGAGCAAAAAGCAATACTAACTCAATCATAAAATAAATTATTTAGACAATACTTGGCATTATATCAAGCATTCAGACTAATAAATAGATTTTCCAAGAGAAGTCGGCGATTAACCTGAAAATTGTCAGCCTCCTCCGCAGACACCAAAGCCCTGGCCATCGCCAAAGATTTGTCGACCCGACTCCGCCACCAAAAATCAAGATCGTCAAAAATCTCACCCCCATCCTCCCCACCTTGAGCAATTTCTTGGGCCAATTTAAAACGTCCGGCAAAGTCACCCGCAAGGACCCTCTCAAGCCGCAACGCCCTTTGCTTGAATTCAGCTAACAGCCCCAAATCACGACTTAATTTTTTCGCCAAAAAAGGTCGTCCAAAGGCAAAGTGAGCGATATCTTTTTTATAATTTTTATCAAGAGTCGGCAGACTTTCCAGAAAGTTCTCTACATCTTTATGATTGAGCTGAAACGACACCGGTTGGCAACGAGATAAAATCGTTTCAGGCAGAACTTCCTTTTTCTTGGTTATCAAAAATATCACCGTTTTCGCCGATGGCTCTTCTATGGTTTTCAAAAGAATATTAACCGCTTCCATAGTCAGATTTTCAGCATGGTTGATAATCGCCACCTTAAAACTACCGGTGAACGAGGAGAGCGTCAGCTTATGAATCAAATCACGAATTGTTTCGACTTTGATACTTTCATTTTGATTAATAATATTTATCTCCGGATTTTGACCTCGCAAGATGGCCTCGGAGGTTAACTCTTCGTCGTAGAGCAAAGCCGCCAAGTCCAAAACCGATTGAAACTTGCCCGTATATTTCGGACCCCAAAAAAGATAGGCATGGGAAGGCTCCCGGACCCTGAAAATTTCTGTTAGCTTTGCAATGTTTTTGTTCATTCAAAAAACTGGGACTTTCTCCAACTTTTTCCGGCATAAAAAATCCACCTAACGTTTGGACGAAATCACCGAATCGATCAGACCATACTTTTTGGCTTCCTCGGCTGTCATATAAAAATCACGGTCAACGTCTTTCTCAATCCTGGCCAAACTTTGTTTTGTGTTTTCGGACAAGATTTTATTGAGCCGATTTTTTAACTTGACGATCTCTTCAGCTTGGATAGCAATATCGCTCGCTTGTCCTTGTGCACCGCCGAGAGGCTGGTGAATCATGATTTTGGCATTCGGTAAAGCGAACCTTTTCCCCCTGGCGCCACCGGCCAGAAGGAAAGCCCCCATTGAGGCTGCCAACCCCACACAGATGGTACTGACCGCTGGTTTTACGTGTTGCATTGTGTCATAAATTGCCAAACCGGAGTGCACATGACCGCCGGGACTGTTCACGTAGAGGTGAATGTCTTTTTTGGCATCTTCTTTTTCTAGAAAAAGCATCTGAGCGATGACCGTATTGGCAATGGCGTCATCAATCGGCGTCCCGATAAAAATAATGCGGTCTTTAAGCAAGCGACTATAAATATCATAAGCGCGCTCGCCAAAAGCTGTTTTTTCGATCACCATTGGCACTAAATAACTCATAAGGCCTCCTCTCCTAAAATTATTCTTGACCCTCTTATTATACCTTGAATGTCCTTAACTTGCCCCCCTGACTCGACCGATGATACCCTCGACAGCTTTATTGTGCAAAAGTATATTCTTAAGCTGGGCCTCTCCCTCGGGCTTTCCGTAGTACTCCTCTATCTTGGCGGCTTCGGCTGGACGAGATTTTTTCAGCCGTGCTATTTCGGCCTTGATTTCCCCTTCGGTCACTTGCAATTTCTCGCTCTTGGCGTACTGACCGATGACCATCCCGGATTTGGCGCGTAGCTCGGCTTGGGGCCGAAACTCCCTCAACAAATCTTCCTTACTTTTTTTGATACTTTCCAAATATTTATCAAAAGGAACGCCACTCGCTCCAACTCTGTGTTCCAGCTGATGCAAGAGATTTCCCGCTTCTTGGTCAACCAAGCCCTGAGGCACGGGCGGGTCCACCTTTTTGATGATTGTTTCAATAACATCGTTTTGGAATTTTAGCTCCGCCTCGCGCTCGGCTCTCTGCTTTAAGTCAGTCTTGATTTTTTCTTTCAAGTCCGCCAAATCCTTGGCACCCATTTTTTTGGCCAAAGCATCGCTTAGCTCTGGCAAGTTTATTTTTTTGGTGTCTCCCACCTTCACCTTGAACTTAGCTTTTTTGGCCGCCAGATTCACCACGTGATAAGTCGCCGGAAAAATAATCTTGAATTCTTTTTCCGCGCCTTTTTTAAGGCCGACAAGCTGTTCTTCAAAACCGGGAATAAAATCCGCTTCACCCACCACCAGCGGATGATTTTTGGAGCTACCACCCTCAAAGGGCACACCGGCAATCGAGCCCTCAAAGTCAATCTCCGCCCAATCGCCCCAAGCAATCGGCTCTTCACTTGGCTTTAAATCCGCATGTTGGCGTCGGATTGTTTCTAATACTTTGTCCAAATTTTCGTCCCCCACCCGTGGCCTTTCTTTTTCAACTTTGATTTTTGAAAGATCCGGCAACTCAATCTCCGGCAAGACCTCAATCGTTAATTCTAAAATGAGCGGCAGGTCGAATTTTGCCTGGGTGACATCCACCGTCGGTGAACCGGCCGGAATAATCTTGTGTTCGCTGATAATCTCCTGATAAATCCTTGGTACAGCAAGCTTCACTCCCGCCTGAATCAAGGGGTTGTCCCCCACCGTCTGGCGTACCATATCAAGAGGCAACTTCCCCGGCCGAAAACCCTTGTAATTAAAATCTTTGGAGACCCCTTCCGCTCCTTTGATCAAATCTTTCTCAAACTCCTTAAAATCAATCTCGACTTTAAAAAGAATCTTTGTCTTATCAATATCCTCACGTGTAATTTTGGTACTCAATGTGATCTATCTTTAATTTATATTGCCTATGACTGAACGTTGAAGTTAACAACATTACTGTTAATCACAAGACCGCTAGATAAAATTATTTTTGCCATCGCTTGTTTAGCGCCAATGTCTATTTCGCTAACTTCAAATTCGTAGCGGCCGGAGCCGTGGCCGGCTTGACCGCCGATCTTTGTACCACCAACAATAAACTCAACTTCGGTGATTGATTGGCTAGAATCGTTCAAAGAAATATCAACGGTGAGATTGAAAGGTACCGAGACCGTACCCGGACCGGAGAATATCGCCGTAACAGCATTGTTGCCGCTACCAGAACTACCGACGACCACATAACGGCCCAACTCATCAACCAAGCCGTTCTCATCAAAGACACGAACTAGCAATGAATGCGTTTTACCATCCAGCGTTGTCGGATTGATCGTGAAATTATACGGCCCCTCGTCAAAAACATTGATCTTGGCATTGTCGTAAAAAAGCTCAACGCGCTTCGGCGTAATATCCACAATATCAAAATTAACCGTAAAAGAGCCGCCAAAAACCTGACCGTTGGTTGGTGTCAGATTTCGTACATAACGACCATTCGTCTCTCCACTGGCGCTACCGGTATAAATCTGGGTGGGGAAATTATTGTAACCATTGGCAGTAGCCCACTCCAGAACCGGTTGCTCCCACTTTGGATTATTACGTCGAACGGAATGCAACTCGGCGAACGCCCTATCCTCCACCAGATTCTCATCAAAACCGGCCGGGGCCAAAAATTGTGGAGCAAATTTGACGACACGGAATTTTTTGTGGACATTGTCTTTTTCCCGTGGCAAGGCAAAAGAGACGAAGACCTCCGTCTTGGTGCTTGGCGTATCTACCGTTGGCAATTTACCGGAGAGAGCGTCCACCTCTACCTCCTGAATACCACGCGGTCGCTTAAAGCTCTCTTTCTCAAATTCCGGCAACGCCTGACGCATAAAACGATTCCAAATTGGCGCCGCCGCCGTATAACCACCGACGCCGGCTGTCATCTCTGAATTATCATTATTACCGCCCCAGACACCGACCGCCAGAGTTGGCGTGTAACCAATGGTCCAACCATCACGATAGCCCTGCGTAGTCCCCGTTTTGGCTGCCACTTCATAACCCGGCACGGTCAGGTATCCGCCTGCGCCAAAAGTCTCGATTCGAGCCGAATCATCAGAGAGAATGTCGTTAATAAGATAAGCTACCTGCGGATCCAAAACTTCTTTTAGTTTTGGCTGGTCTCGTTCAAAAAGCACTTTGCCATTCTTGTCCTCAACTTTGATAATGGAGTTCATCTCCGCCTGAAAACCGGTGTTGGCAAAAGCGGAATAACCATAAACCATATCCAACAAACGGACATCTCCTCCACCGAGTACCAGCGAGAGGCCGTACCGATCCGGATTGGTCAAAGTCGTAATCCCCAGACTTCGCGCCAATGCTGTCGCCTCATGCACACCAACCAAAGCCAAGGTTTTGACGGCCGGAATATTTAGAGAGTTGCTCAGAGCATAACGCATGGAGACCGGCCCGCGGAACTCGTTATCGTAATTTTGTGGGATATAATCACCAAAGTCGGTCAGAGTATCCATCAGCATCGTCGCCGGACTATAGCCGGCTTTGAAAGCCGCGGCGTAAACAAAGGGCTTGAAAGAAGAGCCCGGCTGTTGCAAGGAAGTTGTGACGTTAAAATTGCCCTCATTCTCCACATCAAAATAATCACGGCTACCGACCATCGCCAGAATTTCGCCGGTTTTCGGATTGATGGCCACCAAGCCATTATTACCGACCTTATTGCCGGCGTTGATTTGAGCCCGCCAATCAATGGCATCTTCCGCTTTTGTCTGTAAATCCAGATCCAAAGTGGTCGTAATCTTTAGACCGGCCTCTTCCAAAAAACTATCGCCGTATTTTTCGGCCAATTGCTCACGCACATAAAAAACAAAGTGTGGGGCTCGGAAAGAATCGCGCCGTGGCACAATCTCGGCCAAGACGTCCTCGCCCTTGGCCGCTTCAGCTTGATTTTCGGTAATGAAGCCATTGCGCACCATCATATCCAGAACGAGCTCTTGACGTTGTTTTAATTCTGCGGCGTGTGAACCGTCCGGCGAATAATAAGTCGGTGCCTGAGGTAGAGAAGCAAGCAGGGCTGCTTCGGCCAAAGTAAGCTCACCGGCCGGCTTGGCAAAGAAAGTTTGGGAAGCCGATTCAATTCCGTAAGCATTACGACCGTAGGGAATCTCGTTTAGATACAGCTCCAAAATCTTGTCTTTGGAATAAACTTGCTCAATCTGAAGCGCCAAAATAAACTCTTTGATCTTGCGTGGAATGGTTCGGCTCGATGAGAGCAGGGCATTTTTGGCCAGCTGTTGCGTGATGGTACTTCCGCCCTGAGCTCTCTGCCCACTTAAGGGCTTGAGGACAATGCCACGGACCAGACCGGAGATATCAAAACCCTGATGATGATAAAAATTCTTATCCTCGATGGCGATCGTCGCCTGTTTCGCCACTTCCGGCTGTTCATCAAAAGAGATCGGCGTCCGCTTTTTTTCACCATGAATATCATATAAAACTTGGCCTTCGCGATCTAAGATCTTGGTTGATTGGATACCCGCTTCTCGCGAAAGTCGCACCGGATTTGGCAGACCGATGGAGAAGAAAGCCAAAGATAAAGAAAAGATAAAAGTTCCCGCGACAAGGATCGATAAAACTAAACGCCAAATATTATTAATGCCATATTTGGCTAATTTTTTATAAAGTAATTCACGACGCCGTTTTTTGCCCCAAGAGCGCCCCTCATCACCCGGTCGATACGGGAGTAAGTTTTTTGACTTGATCATAATTTAGAATAAAAATCATCCCAGCTTTTCAACTAAAAACATACCTTTAATTCTACCCTTTCGGCAAGCTCAGGACAAAGCCCCCGAACTTAAACGACCAATGCCCAATCTCCAACTAATTATCATAATCGCTCTGCTATAATGAGAACATGAAGAAAAAAGTGACCATGGACGATTTGTTGAACCACGGGGTTGATGGCGTCCTGCCATCAAAGAAGGGTCTGGAAAGTCTCCTCAAAAAACGCAAAATCCGCCTCTACAACGGCATGGACGCAACCGCGCCAAATTTGCATTTGGGACACGCTACTCTGCTTCGTAAATTGCAACAATTCGCTGACCTCGGCCACGAAGTCATATTTTTAATTGGTGACTACACTTCTCTCATCGGCGATACTTCCGACAAAGAATCGGCGCGACCGAAAATGGCAATCAAGCAAGTCAAAGAAAACATCAAGACTTGGAAGAAACAGGCCGGTAAAATCATCGATTTGAAAAAAGTCAAAATCATGCATAACTCCACTTGGCTGAAGAAATTGCGTTACGAAGACATTCTACATCTGGCACAGAACTTCACTGTTCAGCAGATGGTCGAACGGGATCTGTACCAACGACGGCTTAAGGCCGGCAAACCAATCGGTCTCCATGAGTTTCTGTATCCTTTGATGCAGGGCTACGACTCGACTGTGCTGGATGTTGATTTAGAGATCGGTGGGACCGATCAGACTTTTAATATGTTGGCCGGACGAACCCTGCAAAAAAATCTTGGCAAACGCGATAAATATGTCATGACTCTGCCCCTGCTAATGGGGAGTGATGGGCAGAAAATGAGCAAATCACTCGGTAACACCATTAACATTATGGATGAGCCGAATGATATGTTCGGCAAGGTCATGCGTGTCCGCGATGACTTGATGAAAGATTACTTCATCAGTTTGACCGATGTGCCAATGGCCGAAATAACAAAATTAACTGCAAAGAATACCGATCCGTTTACGACTAAAAAGAAGTTGGCTTTTGAGATCGTTAAACTAATTTATGGCGAGACCAAAGCCAAAAAAGCCGAAAAGGAATTCACCCATACTTTTTCTGAAAAAGGCGCGCCCAGCAACCTGCCCGTTCTCAAGATTGGTGCCGGCAAAACGACCGTTATGAAGCTACTGCAAAAAGTGAAGGTCTTAAAATCCAATGCCGAGATCAAGCGGCTGATTAATCAAGGTAGTATCAAAATAGATGGCGAGATTATCAGAGACAAGAATGTTCTTCTAAAATTAGCCGGTGGTGAGGTCCTCAAAATCGGCAAACGACAATTCTACAAAATTGAGCTCATCTAATTCCTTCTCATCATTCTAGCTTGTCTAAAATCTCACTGTAGAAGTCTTGGGTCATGAAATGACACGGGTGGGATTCCGGACGCGCTTCGCTTGCCAGAATGACGAGAGAGGGCGATGGCGAGGGGGGAAATTCCGGACGCGCTTCGCTTGCCAGAATGACGAGAGAGGGCGATGGCGAGGGGGGAGATTCCGGACGCGCTTCGCTTGCCAGAATGACGGTTCTGAGATTGTTTGATTGCTGAGAACTCCTCCCCCCCTCGTCATTCTAGCTTGTCTAGAATCTCACTGTAGAAATCCTTCATTTTGGGATTGAAGCCCTTGATCAATTCTAGCTTCTTTTTGCGGCTGAGGTGTTTGATTTGCTTTTCTCGGATGATGGCCTGTTCAATTGTACCGAAGGTTTCGTAATAAACTAGTTTGTGGCAATTGTATTTGGCGGTGAAGCCGGGGATCAGTTTGTTCTTGTGTTCATAGATCCTTTTGATTAAATCACTGGTGACCCCTGTGTAGAGAGTGGGCCAATGGTTATAATCATTGGCCATGATATAGGTGAAGCCTCCTTTTTTCATATTTTAATTATATGAGATTCCGGACAAAGCCGGAATGACGAAAGAGGTGAGATTCCGGACAAAGCCGGAATGACGAAAGGGGTGAGATTCCGGACAAAGCCGGAATGACGAAAGAGGTGAGATTCCGGACAAAGCCGGAATGACG
>Ga0210057_1006690_pt1 | contig 14247 bp, 11 predicted proteins | sample CryGeyCG2114_010_2_FD_183968 | JGI IMG/M metagenome (GOLD analysis project Ga0210057, IMG submission 183968) | Groundwater microbial communities from aquifer - Crystal Geyser CG10_big_fil_rev_8/21/14_0.10 (SPAdes) (version 2) | ecosystem: Environmental > Aquatic > Deep subsurface > Groundwater ... | reverse complement strand
ACGAGGTAAAAAAGGCGCAAGATCTTCTTAACGGACGCCCCCGACAGGCTCTTAATTTCCGAAAACCGTATGAGGTATTTAATCAACTAATTAACCAACGCTGTTGCGTTAGAAGTTAGAATCCAAGCATGTTTATTAAATTAAAATAAAGTTTGTATAAATTAATCGTACCTACCTCAATAAATAAATTTAATTCTGGCGCGGCTAAATCGGCTCTGCCATAATGTAAATTAGGCTCTACCTCTATTTTATAATTATTTCTCTTAAAATAGTCTTCAATTATTTTCATATTCGTGTAATGCCAAGCCGCGCCATGCGGTTTTTCATTTCCTACATTTTTTTGATATTTATTTGCATCCCAGATGTCGCCATTTTTAAAAATAATTTTTCTAACTTTAACTTTTCCAGCAACAATAAGTATGCCGATTCCCCTAAAAAGACAATCGTTGCATTTTATAGCATCGTTTTGATGATAGGGGGATAAAAGTAGGGAAGTGCTTAAAAAGTTTATTTCCTTATTTATATTTTTTTCAATTATATTCCAATTACCCATAATTTACTTTAAAGGATGGAATTTTTTATGAGTTCTTTGCGCATAACGATCAGAGGTGTGAACATATTTAGTAGTGGTATTTAAGGACTCGTGTCCTAATAAAACTTGGATAGCAACGGGATTGGCGCCTGATTCGGCTAAATAAGTAGCAAAGCCATGCCGCAGGGAATGAGCAGAGGTAGGGACATTAATGTCAAGTATTTCCCGATATTTTTTTATTCTTTCTTGTATATAATTAGTTGATATTTTTTTTTCTTTTTTGTTACCGGCATTTAATCCTCGATAGGGGATAAATACAAAAGGGGAAACATCGTTTCTATCTTGTAGATACTCTTGTAGATACTTCAAGGCGCGGGGAGTAAGATAGGCAAATCGCTCTTTTTTTCCTTTGCCGAGAATAAATATTCTGCCTTGTTTATCAATTTGCTCTAACTTTAAATGAGTTAATTCCGAAATCCTCATGCCAGTAGCAAACAAAACTTCTAAAATTGCGCGGTTACGCAAAGCAACTTTTTTGTTTTTTTCAAAATTAGTTGGAGATTCAATTAATTTTGTCAACTGTTCTAACTCGGCAACTTGCGCTTTCTTCTTGATAGTTTTGGTCATTTTAATAGCATCTGGGGGCAGGGGAGCGCTATAATCCATTTCAATTAAATATTTAAAGTATGATCGTATAGATGATAATATCCTATTCAAGGAGTAAGCGCTTAATTTTTTTCCTCTTTCCTTTTTAGCTAAAGTTTTTCTATCAACGGAAGTTAAATAAGCTTTAAATTGCAGTATGTCTTGCTTTGTTAATTTATCAAAATTAATTTTTGATCCATCTAAAAAATTATCAAACACAGTCAAATCCCTTTCATAGTTATAAATTGTTTCCCCTGAATAATTATTAACCTGTAAGTTTAATAAAAAATCATCAATATGTTGTAAAGCCATAAAACTGAGTGTAAGGTATATTATACTCACTTATTATTATATCAAATAAAATAGATAAAACAAGCTATTTTATCCACAATCACCTTATACTATCGTCATTCCCATAATACGCAGCTCCGGAACGAATAATAAGATTATTTTTAAAATTAATAAAAAAACTCCGATGATAAAAAAAATCGCCAAGATGATGCCGAAGCTGAATACGAATTTAAAAAATTTTTCCATTCCTTTGCCCGTCATATATAGTATCGATTAAAATTTAAAAATTGAGCAGTAGGGTAATACCTTTAAACTTAAAATTTTAGCAATGGGGGAGTACTCCCCTGCTCTATTATACCACCGTTCAAAAATTTTTAAATACTGGCAGATAAACCCGTAAAATATTTTTCTATTTATAATATACTTTATCGCCGAAACGCAAATCAATATACTCTAATTTAGACAAAGCGTCAGGAGAAATTTTTCCCGCCAATAATACCGTTAATTTTGCAAATTGTTTGTCTAGGGTATCGTCAGCGCTGAAATATATTTTCGGCCCGCCAGCGCTGACTTTAATCTGCACTTTAACTTCCGCTTTATTGACCTCACAAATATTATCAATGGCTATTTGTTTTTCAACCAACTTTTGCCTTAAATTTAAGCAAATATTTAAATATCTCTCCCCTACCGCTACCTTTTTGGTCGTGTCTTCGGTTTTAATCTGCGATTCGGCTAAAGCGTTTTTTAAAATAATGAGATTGTCGGCGCTAAGCTCCAAGCTCTCCACCGGAGACAATATTATCATGTTAGAATCAATATAATAATACCGCTCCCCTTCCGCCCAAACCGCTACCGGCGCGCTTTCGTTAAAGCTGACGGTAATCGTGCGGGGCAATTTTTTGTTGATTGTTAAATCGGCGACAAAAAAATTATTTAAAATTTCCCGCTTCGCCTGGCGTTTGCTGAAAGCAAATATGTTTTGTTGGCTAAAAATAAACAAACGCCGCGCCGACAGTCGCTTGGCGATAATATCGTAAATTTTATCCTCCGCTATTTTTTGGCTGCCGTTGACAATAACGTTATCAACCATAAAATACCGGTTGAACAACAGCGCCCAACCAACGGCAACTATCAGGCAGCCGCAACCCAAAATTATTAACTTAATTTTTAAAGACAGGCGGCGGACTCTCGATCTTCTTCTTTGAAAAAAAGGGTTGACATATTTACGCGGCGAATAAATTCTGATAGTGGAATACCTCCGGGCAGAAGACATAAGAGCTATTTTTTAATGATGGCTTTCATTTTGGCCGGTAAATATTTATGCAAAACTGGGGGAATGGCAATGCTGCCATCTGCTTGTTGAAAATTTTCTAAAATTGCGAGCGGCACGCGGCTGGAAGTAACGGCAGTGCCGTTTAAAGTATGGACGAAATCGCTTTTTCCGGAGCTGGTCTTATATTTTATATTTAAACTCCGCGCCTGGTAATCAGTGCAGTTAGAACAACTGGTAATCTCACCCCAACTGTTTTTAAAGGGCATCCAGGCCTCCAAATCGTATTTGCGGTAGGCCGGCGCGCCTAAATCGCCGGAGCAAATATCCATCACCCTGAAAGGAATTCCTAATTCGCTGTATATTTCTTTTTCTGTTATTTTCATTTCTTCATGCAACTCGGTTGACTGCTCCGGCGCGGAAAATATAAACATTTCTACCTTAGTAAACTGGTGCACGCGATACAGCCCGCGCGATTCTTTTCCGTAAGCGCCGGCTTCTTTGCGGAAACAATGCGATAACCCGACATATTTTATCGGCAAATCTTTTTCCGCAAGTGTTTTATTGGCTAAGTACCCGCCTAAAGTTATTTCCGCCGTGGCGATAAGCGATAAATCTTCATCTTTAATTTGATAAATTTGATCTTCATTGCCGCGCGGGTTAAAGCCCGCGCCGGACATAGCAAAACCTCTGGCCAGATCGGGCGTAATGAAGGGAATAAAGCCCTTCCCCGCTAATTTGTCAAAAGCGTAGCGTACGAGCGCCAGTTCCAAAAATACCATCTCATTTTTAAAATAATAAAAACCGGCGCCGCTGGTTTGCGCCGCGGTTTCAAAATCTATTAAATCTAATTTTTTCCCGAGCGTTAAATGGTCTTTGGGCTCAAAATTAAACTTTACCGGCTCCCCTACCCGCTCTATTTCTTTATTTTCTGAATCGTCTTTGCCGATGGGCGCATCCGGATGCGCTAAATTAGGGACTTGGTTCAAAAATTTCTGATATTCTTCTTCCGATTTTTCACACTTTTTCTCTAACACCGCCATTTCCTCTTTTAAACTTTTCCCTTGAGCTATTTGCTCCGCGCTCGGTTTACCCTTTTTGACAATTTGAGCTAATTCATTGCGTTGGGCGCGCAAAGCGTCAATTTTGCCTTGCACTCCCCTTCTCTCCTCATCTAATTTCAGCAATTCGTCAATGTCAACTTTAATGTTTTTATTTTTGGCCGCGGCTTTGACTTGTTTGACGTTGGCGCGGATGAATTTAATATCTAACATAAAACTCCTACTAATTACAAATTATTTACAAATATACAAATTCCAAAATAAAATGCTTTTAGAGAATGGAGACAAAGTTAGCCGTCCCCGAAATGCTGTAATATATGTTCAATCCTTTGTTGCGCGCTTAAAATGTCCGTCTGGGCTGATAGACAAGTTATGCATTCTTGTAAAAATTCGCTGCCGGATTACTGAAATTCTCCCATCTAAGGAACAATTTTATTCTCTAAAAAGATTCTATTTTATTTTACTTAAGTCTCTGTTAATAACTTCGTCAACCATGGCGTTAATTTCATCGGTATACGGGACTTCGGTTGGCGCTGGATTCAGTAAAAAAACTTTCTTGCCGTGCACATGCGCGAAGCCAATTTCCATTAAGGTATTGCCGCCGATGTAATTAGCTATTCCGTTTTTAGTCAAATTTACCACTAAAATTGCGTCGCTTTCCACAATCCGGTCATAATACCACTTAATAAAACCGTACTTGCGTTTGGCTTTGTCATGTTCGCGAACAATCATTTCCGCGAGTTCCGGCTCCATTCCCTTAACCAACCGTTCGTAATAAGGATTTATTATCGGCTCGTGCCCCAGTTCGCGCAGTTTATCTCTGATTTTGATTTTGGCCACGCGCGCCGATGAACTGCCGACAATAGTAATTTTCATATGTTTAAAACATCATCATTTTTTGCGTCATTGAATTATTTTTCTTTTCTATGCTTTTGGCTTCTTTATAATAATTTTTAATTAACCCTTGCGGTAAATTTGGTTTATGTCCGGATAACAGCTCGTCCACCGTCAAAATTTGTATCTTAGGAAACTCGGCTTTGTTGGTAATCGGCGTGGTAAAAATACCGGCGTCAACCGCTTCTTTAATCATCGGTTGCGTTGGTTTTTCTAGAGTAATAAATATGCCCGCTTCCGCTTTTTCTCGTTCAATGTCGCCTTTGAGGGTTGCGATATGACTTCTTTGCGCCCCACCGCCTTTTACCTGCACTATCGCTTTGCCATATTCCCATTTACCGTTTCCGTTTCCATTTTTTCCATTGCCGTCAGTCGTATTTTTTATAAAAGTTACCACCCCGTCTACCCCTCTGTCAGCCCCGCGCATTTGGCCTTGACTTTTGCTTTGCGCGGGCATGGCATTGATTAAATCTAACGCCCAATATTCAAACTCAAAGGGGTCTTTTTTAAATAACTCTCGCGCTCCATTCACATCATTCGGCAAGCCGTCTAAATTGATTTGCTTTGTACCCAAATCAAACTGCTTTTTCAGCCGGTGTTTAATTAAATTTATCGCCAAGGCGGTGATATCAATGCCTACCCAGTGTCTATTTAATTTTTCCGCCGCCACTACCGTTGTGCCGCAGCCGCAGAATGAATCCAAAATCCAGTCACCTTCGTTGGAACTCGCCTGAATTATTCTCTCTAACAACGCCAATGGTTTTTGCGTAGGATATTTTAAAGATTCATCCCCGCTAGCTACAAAAATATCTGTCCAGACGTTGCTAACTTCCTGGCCTTCATAACTGTCCATAAAATATTTTCTGTAAGCCTTACCATCTTTACTCCAATATAGACGTCCTTCCTCATCTAATTTTCGCAACTTACCTTTTTCCATCATCCAGCCATATTCAGGAGTATACCCTTTATATTCATATCTTAAATTTTGCCTAGCCATCATTCTCGGCAAAGTTACCCTATCTAAACGATATCGTCTTCCCTGTTCGTCTATTTTATTGAATTTTTGCTCCAGTTCGTTTTCAGTAAGCTGTATTAAAGGTATTTTAAATTGATATTCATCAGTTTTTGTATAAAATAATATTGAGTCAAAGGAGTTGCCATATGTCCTTTTTTTAAACTGCGAACCTTTTTTGGCGGTTTGTCTTTTCCATATAATTTCGTTTCTAAAATGCTCTTTTCCAAATACCGCGTCTAAAACTATTTTTAAATAATGGCTGGCGGTCGGGTCGCAGTGCAAATACAAGCTGCCGGTTTTTTTAAGCACGCGATGCAGTTCAATCAGCCGCGCAGTCATCATTGCCAAATAAGCGAGCATGTCATTATGGCCGATGACCTTTTCTAAAGCCAACATTAAGTTAGAAATTCCTTCGTTAGTTTTGGTTACTAAATAATCAAAAGTCTGTTTTGATTCCCGCGTCCAATGCCAACTGTCTTCAAACGCCCTTACTTGCGCTTCGCTGTCCCGCAAACCCTCCTGAAACAAAACATTATAACTCCGGCTGGAGTTAAAGGGCGGGTCAAGATATATCAGGTCAAAGCTCTCGTCGGGAATCTTTTTGCGTAAAATTTCTAAGTTGTCGCCGAAATAAAGTGTCTTATTTTGCATAAATAATGAGTTAGTGTTTACCGACCTCTATTTATTGGTTCATAAGGTCTACTAATTTCTCTCCAACCTGTATAATTAATATCGTCAATCAACTCTAAAATTTTTTGATATTCATCAATTTTACCCGCTGCTTGAAATATGATATATAAATCTTTAATATTTAACATACTTTATAACTTTAAACTTTTTACTTTTAACTTTAACCTTTCGGCCTTAACAACGGAAATATCTGGCAATCCCTAATGGATTTATCGGCTAAAAAGCTAAAGAGCCGTTCGCTCACGCCAAAACCGCAGGTCGGGGGCATGCCGTATTCCAGCGCTTCCACGAATTCGTGGTCAAACATCTGCGCCTCTTCGTCGCCCGCTTCGCGCAACTTCTGCTGGGCGGCAAAACGCTCGGCTTGGTCAAGCGGATCGTTTAATTCGCTGTAACCTTTGCCCATTTCCGAACCGGCTAAAATTACCTGAAAGCGCTGAACGATGTTGGGATTTTTCTCGTCGCGCTTTGCTAACGGCTCCATCGTTACCGGCACGTTTATTAAAAACCCCGGCCCGGCGATATTTTTCCGGCAATATTTCCATAAATTATCAATCGCGCGCGTCAGGTTAAAACCTTCTTTATCATACTCAATTTTTAACTCGTCTAATTTTTGCCTGATTCGTTCAACATCGGCTTTAAGCGCGTCAACGCCCGTGAATTTTTTAACCGTTTTTACGAAATCGTACTTTTGCCATTTGCCGCCTAAATCAATCTCCCTCTCCCCTATTTTAAATTTTAAGGTGCCAAAAGTTTCTTTAGCGACATATTGATACAACTTTTTTACGAGTTTCATTCCGTCTTCGTAATTGGCGTACGCCCAATAAAATTCCATCTGGGTATAATCTTGGGCGTGTTCGGCGGAAATGCCTTCGTTGCGGAAAATGCGCCCGATTTCAAAGGTTTTTTCCAAGCCCGCCACCATTAAGCGCTTTTGCCAAAGTTCGCCAGCGGAAATGCGCAAATAAACGTCAATATCCAAAGCATGATGATGGGTGATAAACGGCCGAGCGTCCGCCCCGCCGGTAGTGTTTTCCAGTACCGGCGTTTCTACCTCCAAAAAGCCGTTCTTGCTTAGAAATTTGCGCATCGCTTCCCAAAATTTCGCTTTCTTGCTGATTAACTCTTTAACTTCCGGGTTATATAAAATATCCAAATACCGTTTGCGCAAACGCTCCTCTTCGTCTTTAAAGCCGAAATGTTCCGCCGGCAGCGGGCGCAAAGTTTTGGTTAAGAGTTTTAATTCGCTGATCTGCAAACTCTGCTCCCCGGCTTGAGTGGTTAACGGCTTGCCTTTGGCTTGCACAAAATCGCCGCTGTCTAAAATCTTCAAGAAAAATTTATACGCTTCCGCGCCTAAGTTATTTTTACCCAGGATGAGCTGTAGCTTACCGGTGGCGTCTTCTATGTGGGCAAAACTGATGTTGCCGTGCTCGCGCCAGCTGCGCACGCGGCCGACGACATAGAGCTCTTGATTTTTAGCAGCTAACGAATCAAAACCGGCTTTGACATCCGCCAAAGTAAAATCGCGCCGGGCTTTCGCCGGATACGGATTAACGCCCGCCTGTTTGAGCAGTTCTAATTTATGCAGTCTGTCTTGACGTTCGCTTGCCCGCCCGTCTGGCTTGGCAGGCGCGGCGTGGTCAGGTTTTTTGTTCATATAAAATTGAAGCGTTAATAACTGCTGTAATTGTAAAATATTGGCGAACTTATGTCAAAAATAAAAGCGGGGCCGTTAATCCCCGCTTTTCGTAGATATTAACTAAGCGGCTTGCTGCGTTTGCTCTAAATCTTTCTTCTTTATCGTTTCCAGACATTGCTCTAGCTTCCCCTCATCTATTTTGCCAGTTAATCTTCTTTGAACCTCGCTGGCAGTTAATTTTTCATCCACGCCCATCCTTTCGTCAGCATCTTTCAACTCTAACATTTCTTCCACCCTTTTTTCCTCTTCCCCTAATTGTTCCGCTATTTCCGACGCCCACCAGCCAGCGTTAATTTTTTCTTCGTTTTCATTTTTTGCTTCCGGCTCCGCGGGCATTGCTTCCGCCGCTAGTGGCTGTTCTATTTTTGGTTTGAACCAATCGTTAAATAAACCCATATTTTTTGATTATTAAATAAATCCCCTTGATTTTAAGTATAACAGATAGATCAAAAAGGGTGAATTATAATTTGTCAACCGCCGCCTTAATTCTTCTCAAACTTTCTTGTTTGCCTAAAATCGCCGCGATCTCAAAAGGACCCGGGCTGTTTTCCTGCCCGGATAAAGCTACCCGCAGCGGCCAAAGCGCTTCGCCGTTGGTTAATTTTTTATCTTTAATAAATTGTAAAATTTCTTTTTCCAGATTGGGCTTATCCCATTCCCCCATATCGGCTAATTTTTGCTTAATTATCGTTAAATTATCGCTCATGGCCGTTTTATCCGATTTTTTCCAGATTAAAAGTTTCGCGTCATATTCCAAATTATCGGTAAAAAAAAATTGAGTTGAGGCCGTAATATCCGAGAGTTTCTTCAGGCGCTCTTGTTCTAAAGTAACGACGCTCGCGACATATTCGTCGCTGTAATTTTGCAGCGCGTCGCCGTAAATTTCGGTTAAATACGGTCGGCAAAAATTTATCACTTCCTTAGACTTTAATTTTCTAATATACTGCCCGTTAATGTTGTCTAATTTTTTACCGTCAAAAATCGCGCCGGCTTTATGCAGCTTGTTAATGTCAAATTGCTTGACTAATTCGCTTAAGCTAAAAATTTCCTGTTCCGTTCCCGGATTCCAGCCCAAGAGCGCGATATAATTAATCAGCGCTTCGGGCAGATAACCTTTATTTTTAAAGTCTTCTACCGACGCATCCCCTTCCCGCTTGCTTAATTTTTTTTTGTTTTGGCCTAAAATATTTGGCAAGTGGCAATAAACAGGCGGCTGCCAGCCAAAAGCCTGATACAATAAAATATGTTTGGGCGTAGACGGCAGCCATTCTTCCCCGCGCAAGACATGCGTAATTCCCATTTCGTGGTCGTCAACCACTACGGCCAAGTGATAAGTCGGGTAGCCGTCTGATTTTAATAAAATTTGGTCGTCAACATCATTAGAATTATATTTAATCTTGCCGTACACCCCGTCATCAAATTCCACTGTTTTGCTCGCCGGCACTTTATAACGTATCACCCGCGGCAAATTGCTAGCTGATTTTTCTTTTACTTCTAGTGCGCTTAAATTTCGGCATTTTCCGTCATACCGCGGCGGCTGTTTTTTTGCTTGCTGTTCAGCGCGCCTTTTCTCTAATTCCTCCGGTGTACAAAAACAATAGTAGGCGTGATCGCTGTCAACCAGTTGTTGCGCGTATTTTTGGTAAATTTCCAGCCGCTTTGATTGCACTACCGGCTCGCCGTCCCAGTTTAACCCGGCCCATTTTAGCATGGCAAAAATTTCTTCGGTAGCGCCGGGCGCAAACCGAGCGCGGTCAGTATCTTCAATGCGCAACCAAAATTCTCCGCCTTTATTTTGTTTAGCGAATAAATAATTATACAGCGCCGTGCGCAAACCGCCGACGTGCAATTTTCCGGTCGGACTCGGCGCCATCCGCGTTTTTATCCTGTCCTTTTGGCCAGACGCTCTTTTGTCTGTTTTCATGGTTATTTTTCTTTTTTGTTGTCGATTATTTTTATGATAACTAACGTGATGATGGAAGCTACTAATATTACTCCTAACGTACTCATAGCTTTCCATTCAACGTCATCCTGTAAAACATTCCAAATGGATAAAATGGCTAAAAGCGTAAAAATTATCACTGAACCGGTAAGCGTAATGGCTACCCACTTTTTTGCTGTTTTGAACATAAATCTTAGTTAATTAATTATAAATTATGTTTATATTTTAACACAGTATTTAAAATAAAAAAAGGCTAACCTACCCGCGTGAGTTAGCCTTTTTAGCGTAAGCGCGCCGTAGCTTTGTCAGAGCCATAATTTAAATCCCATGTTAACATTGAGAACTGGCTCAGGATATCCAGACGGCAAGGGTTCAAAAGGAGAGACGCTTCGAACCGCAGCCAGAGCGCTTTCATCTACTGGATTCCACCCGGCACTCTCAGTTAGCTGAATATTCGTAATTGTGCCGTTATTTTGGATAACAAAACTCACTTCAGCGCGCAGATACTCCTCCCGCCAAAATACTATCCCAATCCAAGGATCATTAGGCGGGTTCCAGGCGTTTCCTAACGCTTCTGTCAGCCGACTCATGTATTCCTCAATAATTTCCGGGGAAACCGAAACCGGAGTCGGCGTAGAAGTCGGCGTGGGCGTAACTGTCGGAGTCGGCGTGGGACGAGCCGTGGCAGTGGGCGTAGGAGTATAAGTAGGTTTGGGTTGGTTAATTTGTTGATATCCCCGCATGGCCCTCATGAACTGGCTGTAGGTCACAGGCAGGCGACTTTCCTGCAAATGCAGAGGATACAGAGAGCGGGAGCTAACCGCCCCGCAATATAGGACCATTATTCTTTCCGGCCCTAACTCTCGGCCCGCTCGCGTATGGCGCAAATTTTGACTCCAGACATTTACCACTGAATCACCTCCTTGTTTGGGAATAAAATCTAATAAACCAATGTTGTTGAGTCTCGCAATTCTGCCTTCCGGGTCAAAGCCGCTAACATATTCAGAAAAACCGCCGTCTCCGTAGACATCATGTACGATATCCTGATAGACGAAACAAAAGTAAATCGTTTCTATCGGCAGGCCGACAAAATTCGTCGCCTTGTTTATCAGCTCTTCAGCCGCCAATGGATATAAATCTTTTACGGTAATGTCCCGCCAATAAGACTGCAAATAGTCAGGCACAAACGCGGCGGTGAAGTATTGGAGCGTCCGATTTTGAATGCTACGTAAAAATACGTTAAACGAGTGTTCGGCTGTAACTACTTCTTGTCGGGCAGCGTCTAAGGCTACTGCCGTGCTTGAACCTAAAAAAGGCGTTCCCAAACTGACGAACATAGCTACATCATTTCGCTGACCGTAGCTTCTGCTTTGCAAATAGGCCTTAGCTACTAGCCCGCCTTTGCTGCGGCCAACCAAGATAACTTTTGGAGCGTTATTAATCGCTTTAACAATAGTAACGACTGTCCCTAAATCATTGACCATTTCTATAAAAGTATTGCCGTTGATTTGACTTTCTATGGGGAAAGTAAAGGTATAAATATTTCCCCGCAAAGCCGACAAATTGTCAATGTTGAGAGAAATATCAAACCGCCCTTCTTCTCCGGTTGGTACCCAGGCCAGGGGGCCGCCATTACTCCGCTGGTCCTCCGGCCAATAAAAAGAAGCTCCGAATGTATAGCCGGCATTATTGAGCAACCAGCCGATTAATCCCTCGTCCCAACGGCCTTCACTATAGTATCCAAAATCATAGGAAGCCGAGGAAAGGCCGGGGATAAAAATTATCGGATAGGGGCTGGTTGCCTCTTGGCTTTCGGCTACGGCGAAAAAATTGATGGCTAAAATAACACTGAACAATCTTAACGTTCGCTGCATAATACACTCTCCTCTACTAAATTGGAATGAACGACATCAAAACGTTTAAAATTTTTATAATAAACTCGCAGGGGGGTAAGGTGAGGGCGTTATGCTCCGGTTACTAAATATACGTTGATAAAAAGCGACGCCAGCAACAGCGCCGCCGCTATTATTAAAACGATAACTAATTTTTTTATTTTTCGCTTATCATCCGCCCGCTCTTTACTTAAAAGTAAGTTGGTAAAATCATTGAGGAGAAAAACATATTTTTTTAAATTAAATTTCATAAATTATTTTAAAATGCTTTTAAATTTATCAATAAAAATTTTAGTGGCTTCTCGCCGATACTTATGCACTTCGTCCGCCACTTTATCCAAATCAACCCACCGCCAGGCGCAATGGTCCCAAAAATTAATCGTGATGTCTTCATCTTTGCCGATAAATTCCGCGATAAATAAACCCTGTCTTTGGCCTTTATGACCTGAAATGCGGCTAGGCGTGCCGCCGAATTTGTATTTGTATAAATTTTTAAAGCAAGCGACTGGCTTGAATTTCCGCGTACCGATTTCTTCGCGCAACTCGCGCGTGCCGGCGGTTATTAAATCTTCGCCGTCGGTACCGCCTTGGGGAAGCTGCCAATCCCCGGCCGGATGCCGTCTTTCCGCTAACAGCACTTTTACCCCGTGGAATGGCGCCGCAACGCCGTTTGATTCCACAGGGTTAATTCTACCACCCGCCTTCGCTCTACGCAAATTATGTCCGTCTGTTAAATTATTCTCGGCTTCGGCGGGCAGACCTTCCTTTTTATACAACAAACAAGCCACATTAGACCGATAAAGCCAGGGCCGGATAAAACGCCATTTTAAAAATTCCAAAGGAAATTCCATTACCGCCGCCCAAATCCGGCTTGAGCGTTTTGCCGGTTCCTGCCAAAGGCGGTAAAGCCATTCTAAACCGCTCGCGCGCATCCAGTTCGGCGCCCGCTTGATTCTGCCGGCGATAAAATCAAAACTGCCGCCTACGCCAACCGCTACTTTAACGCCACCCCACCCCTCCCTCCCCTTATTAAGGGGAGGGTTAAGGAGGGGTAAATTGTGGTAAATCCATCGCTCTTGGCGCGGATGCCCGAAAGCGACAAAAATAATATCTGGCTTAGCGGCGTTAATGCGTTCCAGTAATTTTTGATTTTCTGCCTTGCCTTTAAGCCATTTGCCGGAACGCAGCTTCCAAGCGCCCGGCTTTAATCCTTCTTCCGCGCCGGCTATTTTTAAATTAGGATATTGTAATTTTAATTTTTCCGCCGCCACTTGCGCAACCCCCATGCCACCGCCCAATAAATAAACAGATTTATTTTCTTTGGTTGCCAGCGCGCAAAGAGAAAACATCAAATCAATGCCGGCGGTTCGCTTGATAATTTTACCCATAAACCAGCCGGCAAAGACCAACCCAATTCCGTCGGGCACGGCAATGTCAGCTTGATTTAAAATATAAAAAAATTCCTCGTCGTGTTTCGCGGCCAGCAGAAATTCCGGGTTAGGGGTAACGATGTAATGCGGCGTTTTTTCGTTTAAAAAATCAGAAATTTTTTTTAGAATCTCCTGTCGTGAATCAGTAGAGATGTTGATACCAAGAATGTTTATTGCCATTGAACTATTTTCTAATTTCCATTACTAATTGCTATTACCTATCTTCAATCAAACCCCACGTACTGCACTTCTTCCTGCAGTTGCACGCCGAATTTATCGCGCACCTGCTGTTTAACGTAAGAAATCAGCATTAAGGCATGCTCGGCGCGAGCGGTTTCATCAACTTTAACGATAAAATTAGCGTGTTCGTCCGAAACCTGCACCCCGCCGATTTTATACCCTTTTAACCCGGCCTGGTCAATAAACCAGCCGGCGCCGATTTTTCCGCCTTTGATTTTTTCTTCTCCGGCCGGATTTATCTTTCTGATTTTTCCCTTTATTTCATCAGTAACAAAAATATTTTTAAAACTGCAGCCGGCGCTGGGATATTTGGGGTGGCCGCAGCTGCGGCGTTGGACGCAATCAAGCATCTGTTGTTTGATAGCCGCCTGCTCGCCGGCTTGCAATTCTAACTCAACGCCGAGGACGACTAAGTTGTCGTCGTGCTTAAAAATACTCTCACGGTAAGTAAACTGGCACTCTTCTTTCGCCATAACAATTATTTCTGTTTTGTTTTTAGAACTTTGGAGCGCTTGGACGCTTACTATATTATCGCTGATTGACTTACCAAACGCGCCGGCGTTGCCGCGCACGGCGCCGCCGGCCGTGCCCGGAATGCCCGCCGCCCATTCCAAGCCGGTTAAACTGTTTTTCCAAGCAAGCG
>Ga0210057_1006689_pt1 | contig 14247 bp, 13 predicted proteins | sample CryGeyCG2114_010_2_FD_183968 | JGI IMG/M metagenome (GOLD analysis project Ga0210057, IMG submission 183968) | Groundwater microbial communities from aquifer - Crystal Geyser CG10_big_fil_rev_8/21/14_0.10 (SPAdes) (version 2) | ecosystem: Environmental > Aquatic > Deep subsurface > Groundwater ... | reverse complement strand
ATGCAAAAATGCGGGCGCCGGCGCTCCACTTCCACTTGAGTTCAAATGTGTCCAGATCAATACAGTACACGTGTTTGTCTATTGAAGAAGCATACACTTTGTTTTTATATATGAGCGGTGTTGAATAGAAACCGAACTCTGCTTTAAAGGAAAATACTTCTTTGCCGGTTTTTCTCTCCAGCACATACAGCATCCCTTCGATATTTCCAAAAATAATGTAGTCGTGTTTTTTGTCGTACGCGAACGATTCCTTAATATCATACTGGCTAAAACCTTTTACCAACTCCTCCTCCGAATAAGTGCCTGTTTCGAATTTCCAAATAAGCGTGCCGTCTTTCGCATTAAAGAGATACGCTGATCCGTCGTTTGAACCGATAACCACCTGCTTTGTTTCCTCTATATAGAGGGGGGAAGAGTGCGTGTACATAGGCATATCGTATTGCCATTTCTTTTTTCCGGTTTCTATATCGATTGCGGCAATTCCCCCCCGCTTTTTTATAAGGCCAAATTCAAGGCCGACAAACAGGAGCCCAAGGTCTTTGGAGAGAGCGGGGGAAGACCCTATCCAGTCTGCCTCGAAAAAAATCCACCGAGGCTTTCCTGTCTTTGTATCCAATGCGTATACGTTTCCATCGTATGCTCCAAAGTATACGACTCCGCTCGAGACGATTGGAGAAGAAAAAATACCTTTTCCTTTTGGATGAAACCCAACTTTTCTTGACCACGCAAGGGCGCCATCTTCTTGCATACGCGCCCAAAACACGCCGCTATCGGAGCCGAAATACACTTTTTTCTCATCAAGTGTTGGATCTGATTTTGGAACAACCAGAAAGTAACTTGGATTATCGCTTGCAAATTTCCAGATAACCTTATATGGAATATCAATTTTCACAGGGACGCGTGCCTTAACATTTTTAACCTCCAGAGAATCTGAAAAATCATCAAGGCAAAAAAGAGACTCGACACGTATGCCTTTTTCGTGAAAATATTCGTAGTATTCAGTATCTCTGAATCGCAATATTGACCACACCGCATCAATTTTGTACCCGAGTTCTTCGAGCACTTCAATTTGTCTTATGAATGTTTTCGCGCTGTTCATTGCATCATCGACGAGCACAATCGGGCGCTCTTTATGCACCGTTCCTTCAATCATTCTCATGAGTCCATCTCTCTTTCGTGATTTTCTTATAAAAAATCCCGTTACGTCCTTCTCGTATTCGTTATGGCCCACTATGGCGAGTGCGCCAATGAGAGGGAGAGATGCGCTTTCAAGTCCTCCAATTTGAATCTTATCCGCATCGCGGTACATATTCCAAAATGAATGAACGATTGCGGTAAGTATTTCGGGCTCCAGTATCACCCTTCTGAAATCAAATATCCAACCTTTTTCTTTTATTCCGCCCGTTTTGTGGTGGGCGATATTTTCTTTGTGGGCGGGGACGAACACCCTGGAGGTAATTGCATGTCGGATTTTTTCCATATTAACATTACCGCTCTCGCTGTTCTTTTTGGACATTCGGGCATGATAGCATAGGGTGTGTCGCGAAGAAAAAGCAGTCCATTGTCCACATTGTGCTTCTACCTATAGTAGGCAAAGGGGTATACTGAGAGTGCACGCGGACCCTTTCCTTTTTATATATGATAGGAATACTGAAAAAATCTACTAAAAAGTTTCTTTACATTGCGTTTGCAGTAGCAAGTGCGCTTATAGTTTTTTTTGGGTTCAATAATCCGAGCGGATCGCTTTCCGATAAAAAAGTTGCAAATTTTTTTATATGCGAAGCGGTTGCGGATGACGGAGGTGGTGGAGATGGTAGCGGATGGGGGAGTTGGTCGGAAGCTCCATTTAGTGGTGGTGAAGGGGGAGGATGCCCTTAACGGCGTCGCATGGTTCCTAGTTAAACCTAATTTATCAATTTATCAAATGGGGGGATCGAGACGAATATATGCCTGAAGATTCCAAAAATACTTCACATACAAATTCAGTAGCTCCGGAAAGTGTGTCGGATGAAGTATATTCCGGTTTTACAAAATTTTCTAGGCGCTCAGTCTTCCTTGTTTCTACCCTGGTGATATTCGGGGCAATTTGGTGGCTCTTTATTGGGTTCCCTACAGATGACGCTTTATCTCCTGACACGCTCTTTGACGAGTATCGAGATTTGCATAGTTTGTCATTAGAGTACAGTGCTCCCGAAGAAGCTGTCCTGAGAGCGCAAAAGCTTCTCACAAAAGTGAAACAAGCAGGAGCTCCCGCTTTTGTGGTTGCGTATGTTCAAACCGAGATCGCTAGACACCTCTTTAGGACCAATGATGTTGAAAAGCAAAGGGAGGCAGTGCGTATTGCAAAAATGATTGCAAGCGACACTCAGCTCAGCAGGCAGCAGCGTGCCTCGGCAGTTACCAGGATTCTTACTATGTATTATTCATGTCGCTCCGATTATATTAGGGATGAAATTTTCTCCAGAGGACCATTTGAAAATTTTCAAGCTCATCGTGAGATAGATGCAGTGCGCGGCGTAGCACAAACTTCGGTGAATCTTTATCCAACTCCGTTGGGGGTGCTCCACGAGGCAAATTGGTATAGCGCTGAGTTGCTTGACAACACAAAGCTTACTCAGGAGCAAAGGCAGAATTATATAGAAGAAATTCAGACGGCTCTTGTAAAGGCGTCCGCATTGTTTACACAGCAATTTTCAGAGATAACACAAGAAAATATAAGCGATACCACGCTCTATTACCATTGGCGGGGATATCATCTTGGGGTTTTGGAGTTGACAGGAGAGGGTGGTCAGTTACGAGATTCATTTGAAGAGTCATTTCAGCGCGCCATGTCGCTCTACCAACCCGGAGATCCTACAAGCAGAGTGGTTTCAACTACTGTTGCGTTCACCCACTATTATTACGCTGCACTTCTTGGAGAAGTTTTTGGAGAGGAAAGGAAAGCCGATCAACAGCAGCTTCTTAGCGACTTAATTCTCATGGTGCAAACAGACCCCGACTTGTACGCAACAGGGTTCGTAAACCTCGTTAACGTCGAACGAGATCGTCTTCCCGAAACTCGCGACCACAATTACAAATGGTTCGTGGACCTCGCCAAAGTGTCCCCAGAATTCAAAACCTTTCTAGAGACACATGGTTGGGAGCTATAGTGTACTTATCTCGTTCCTAACAAAGACCATTACACGGTATCCACATCAACTTTCGCCATCATGGTGCGCGCAAAACAGAACGGGTCTTCCGGGCCGACGAACCACATTTCCCATGCATTTTTCGAGCTGGTGGAAGTATCTCCCGAACTTAAAGAATATGCGGAAGGTCTCTGGGACTCCGCGTAATTTTTTTTTCAGCACTCCTTTTGTGTCATAAAGTACTCTTCAAGGTATGATAAGTGTCTTAAAAAAGGATGGACTGACACAATTAGGCGAAGGATGATGACTACACTTGTCCCCAATTCTCACTTTTGTGTGTTTTTGAAATGAGAGATACTTATAACTATAGTGTTGCCTTATTGTAATGGTTGCTTTTGCTATGCTTACTTTTTTTCAGAAATACGCAAAAAGAACTTTATATGTTCTATTCGTATTGCTCAGCGGACTGTTTGTTTTATTTAGTTTCAATTTTGGAGAGAGAGATGCGAGAAAGGGTGTGACCTCTTTTCTCACAGACTCGCGTCTCCCTGGACAGGTATTTGCCGATGATGGCGGCGGTGGCGACGATTACTGTTGGTACTGTGGTGGTGGTGACGGTGAAGGAGGCGGCGATTGCGATGGTGATGGTGGTGATTGCAATTAGTTATAGTTAGTTGGTGTTCGGAAAATGATATGCATGAAACTAAAAATGGAGGATATCCAATTTCTCGTCGCATGATACTTGTTGTAGTCTCTGCGCTGATTACTGCGGGGTTATTTTATTTTACCCCTTTAAAACACATTGCACTTATAGAGCCGAAAATGGATGATATTTCCGCTGTGGACTTTTATGCACTCTATACGCAAAATCCTGACGAATATCTTTTTATTGACGTGCGCTCGGTCGAGGAGTTTAATGCGGCACATGCAGAAGGGTCAGTAAATATGCCACTTCATACTCTTTTTGATCAGCGGAAAAACCTTCCCAAAAGCGGCAAGGAAATTGTACTCATTTGTTCTGGAGGGCGTGCCTCCGGTGTTGGATACGGGTATCTAGAACATTATGGCTTTTTGAATCTAAAAAGAATTAAAGGTGGAATTCAAGAGTGGCGGGCGACAGATCTTCCTGTCGTGTTTTAGTTAACGCACTTATATATACGCACATATGCATTATAACGACCAACAACCAGATCCAAAAAAACATAATACAAACACCTATCTCTTGATAGTTGGGATTTTTCTTGTAGTTGCAGGCAGTATTCCTTTATTTTGGTTTTTTAATATTGGATATTTCTCGCATGAAGAGAAGGCGCCGCCATACGGGGGTGAAGATATTTCCTTGCTTTTAGAGGGAGAAAGCGTGGCAAGCAAACTATATAATGAGGCGCGCGTTTTGCGGCGCGACATACATGATTATAAATCAGCCATTCAAAAATATGAACAGGTGTTGCAGATGACGGAAAATCATACGCAGCGTGGTCAAATTTTATACGAAATAGGGCTTGCATATGAAGTGAGCGAAAGAGAGCAGACGGCAATCTCATACTTCAAACAAGTGGCGACCAATTCTGACATTTCTAATCTTCTTCGTGCGAGTGCAATTGAACATTTAGGGCAAATATATTTTGCGCGGTATGATCAAGATGTATTCAGTGAGATATTCAAAGGTGATTTATTCAGTGAATTTTTAGTTTTTGGCGATCCAACCGCATCCATACGTAATATGTTTGAGTATGGAACGTCTTTATATCCTTCAGCATATATGGAGTTACGGCTCGCAAATTGGTATGCACAGGATCTTTTGCGCGCTGATTTAAGTGCATTCAACAATCTTTCACCTGCTGACGTGAGGGAATTGATAAGACAAAAAGTTGAGAATGCAGATAGTGACATCACAAGCTTTAAGGAGGCATACAACACGGGTGGTCGTGTTTCAATATATTATCTACGGAAAGCAGAGCTTGCGGGTAAGCTGGAGCGTTTAGGTATTAATTTTTTGGGCGATCCCGAGGAGTTATTTAAAAAGGCATTTGAAGAGAGTAAAGTAGTAGGAACAAACGTTACGGGGGCATTTGCGCTATATAATTTTGCAGTATATCTAGCATATAACGATCCAGACAGCCGCGCGGGTGAAATAAAGACTCTACTCAGTATACTTTTGAGTGGAACATATCAAGACACGGTATTTTCTGAATTTTTAAAGAACGCAAAACAATTTCCTGAAGAGAGGGAAAATGTAATATTGTTGGCACGAATAGATTCGTTGTTTAAGGAGACACTTATTGAAAAATTTGATTGGGATCTCTAAATTTTTAGGCGCACATGTTTTTACGGAAGGATATCATTGTAGATGCTACCATTGTTGTCAGTGTGGTATCTGTGGTTTCAGGCTCACTCCTTTTATTCCCAAACCAATTTAGCTCACAATCTTTATTTGCGCCGCCTATTTTTATTCATGAAAAAGTGCTATTTAACACACCAGACTTAATAAAAGCTATTCGTCCGGTAAGTGGAAGTGACCATATAAAGGGAAACATAAATGCCCCGATAAAAATTATTGAATATTCAGACGCAGAGTGCCCATTTTGTAAAAGGAATCATAGAACTATGAATAATATATATACTGCTTACAGTGATTCTGTCGTGTGGGTGTATAGACATCATACACTTGACCACCGTTTTTCTAGGTCGCGAAGAGAAGCCGAAGCGATGGAATGTGTCGCTGCACTGGGCGGAAATGCATCTTTTTGGAAATTTTTGGATGATATATATGACACAACACCATCAAATGATCGTTTAGATTTTGCGGTGCTTCCGAACATGGCAGAGGATGCAGGTGTTTCAAGTAGAGAATTTACAAATTGTTTTGAAGAGCGGTGGTATGCTGAAGTTGTAACAGCGGACAACCAAGAAGCCGCTCTTGCCGGTCTTGAGTTTACGCCCTCAATGGTAATTATATGGCCGGATGGAGTGCGAAGTTCTCTCATTATAGGAGCAAGACATTACGATACAATAGCGGCTACGCTGAATGTCATACTGGGAAAGGAAGTGGAAATAAACACGAATGTACCTAAAGATGATAGTACGAGTTATTCGCAGTAATAGTATAATAAAAATTGCACCGCTTATGGTTCCTTCTAATGATCACATTTTAATACGCATCGATGTGTTGGTATTTTTGCTCGGTGTAATTCTGGTGTTAACAAATATCGGACTGTGGATGGGTGGTGCCTTCAGTGAGTTACTTGAGAGGCAAACAGATTCGACCGTCCAACAGCCATATGGCAGCCAACTTTCTGTACTGGCGCGTCTTGTTGCGTCAGGACGTTATGAAGATGCCGTGCGTATGTATGAAGAAAATCTTGCACATATTAAAGATGCAAGTATCTATGAGAAAAGCAGTGCGCGATTTACTATAGCCCCTGCCTATTTTAAGCAATCGGGTTCAGTTCAAGATGCCCGCAATGAAATACGCACCTATCAAGAGATAGCTAATGATGCTGGTATATCGCGGTTTGGGCGCGCACACACGCTTTTTGCACTGGGAGAAGCATACGACTATTTTGGGCGTGATGATCAACTCCTCAATGACATCTTTTCTGGTGAATTCGAGTCATATTATGTGGAAGGAAATCCTCAGGCGTCTGTGCGTTCGCTTCTAGAGGAGTCTTACGAGGTATTTCCTCTTTCGTTTACGGCTGCACGACTCTCCGCCTCGTATATGAGTGAAGTGCTATTAGACGACTCGCTCACCAATGAAGAACGTAACAAGTATCATGCAACCGCGTTTTTGTATCTGCAAAATGCCGAAGCTCTAGTGCACCAGGATATTGAGAATGATTCTTCGTATGTGGACTCTCTCTCTTTTGCCTTGTATCGATACTGGCGCGCAGTTTCCATCGGCATCATGGCGCTTGTCGGGGATGATGATATGCGAATGCGCTATGTTCAAGAATTTGATGACACAATCGCTTTTTTGGACAGAAGGAACCAGCATGACGTTATTGAAGAGAGATCTTTTATAAGATTGGTATATTCCGCTATTCTGGATACACTTGAAGAAGATGATGAAAGGACACGTGATTTGCTTGAAGAGGCTGTGGCTGTTGTCGAAAGTGACCCTTTGCCAGGTTCGAATGGTTTTGTACGCTATGTTGTGAATGAAGAATCGCAATTGCAGGGCGATTTCTTTTGGTGGGCGCTCTCCCATGCAGTTAAAGCGTCTGAAACATTTTTAGAATTCGTCCAAGATCTGAATCCGGATTTGATTCGTGAAAATATATAAACACAACTTGCGAGCACCAGGAGGGCATGGTTCTAAAATCGCTTAAAAACTGAAAAGACCTCGTCGTTGAATATCCCCAGAGCGCTTAGTATTTTAAAGACACACGGATGGGGTTTGTACTATACTTATTTGCATGGAAGATCCTCACGCAGTTGCAGTCCCAGCACTTATTAGGAATGCGGCGATTGTCCTTGTTGTTGCGTCTGTTATCGGATATGTAACGCTTTCGAGCATGTCGGCTGATGCGTATGCTGGAAAAGCAAAGGAAGCGATATTTGGTGAATACGATTTAGGGAATGCGCAGAGTTTGTACGAAAAGGCACTGCAAAAAGATCCAACCCATAAGGAATCACTTTTCAATCTTGCGCGCATTCAATATATCACCGGCCGGTACGACGAATCTTTCGAAACGATTGCCACATATAAGAAGGCATATCCGGACGAAAAACGAGTGCACTACATTGCGGGGCTTGCGCATGCGTTTGCCGGAAATCTTGACGATGCAGAGCGGGAAATGAAAGCGTTTGTTGATTCGGATATTGCCGGATGGCAAGGTCATTTGGATTTAGCGTGGATTCAATTTAAGAAAGGCGACATTGAAGTTGCAAAGGAGACCCTGGTTACCGGCATCGATGTTTTCGGTGGAAATGCATTTTTAAATACATCACTCGGAGGAGTACTCGTTGCGCTTGGCGAATATGAAGACGCCGAAAAAGCACTTCTTATTGCGCGGGCTCAAATGGATTTGGTTACCAAAGACGAGTGGAGGCAGAATTTCTCTTTCAACAATCCAAGGGGGATAGACAATCGAATGGGGAGCATGCGTGCGTCAATTGACGCGAACATTGCACTTGCTCAATCAAAAGGAGAAAGCGGCAACCTCCCTGCGGTAGCACGCGCTCTTAGCTACAACTTCATATCCGCTTCGCCGCTCGGGCACACCAAGGGGTTGGTTGTTTCTGCGTGCGGAGGGTCAGATTCATGTGAGACGATTGCGTGCGTGTCTACACCAAATGCATGTGGGCAGGTAAGTGCGGGGACGTACCAGTCGTGTACTATTTCCGGTGATTCGAGCTGTAATGCAAGTACTCCGGGTCTTCCAAATGGATATGGGGAGACGTGCCAGGTTACAAACTCGTGCGGAAACACCTCAAGCGGAACAATCGGATGTGATGGGCAGTGCAGTGCGACACCTCCCGGCTCATGCGATCCATTCGCGCCAAGTATTTCAGCGGGGTCATGCACTGTCGGAGAGCTATATATAATAAATATCAGTGCGACCGATTCTGAAGGGGAAAATATTCGCTACGGTATTGATTGGGATAACGACGGATCAATCGATCAATACGCGCCTACCGAGGGGTATGTATCGTCCGGTTCAGTGCAGACGGTCGGGAATGTGTTTGGAAGCGAGGGAGTAAAAACCATTCGGGTTCGTACGGAAAACGAATCCGGAAGCAATTCCTCATTTGTGTCCCATTCGTTTGTCTGTAGCGAGGGAGACGGAAGCGCGCTTCTTGGCGGTGACGGTGGGGAGGGCGGAGAAGGAGGTATAGATGGAGCGCTTGTCGCAAATCCGCTTCTTGTTCGCTCCGGTAACACGACCACGCTCATTTGGGACACCGAAGGAGTGGATTCTTGTACGGTGGTGGGAACTAACGGAGATCTGTTCAACGGCGTGTCTGGAACCCGAAGTTCCGGTCCGATTACAGAACAGACGCTTTTCACACTCAATTGTGATGATGGTGCAGTTACGGACAGCGTGACGGTCAATGTCGTACCGATATTTGAAGAACAATAATTTTTACGTGAGCACGAAAAAACCGAGCATGCACGCTCGGTTTTTTCTTTTATGATATTGCTTAAATAATCCCAGCTTTTTTAAGTGTTTTGAATGCCCCGTTTTTGTTAATTGTTTTGATTCCTTTGGTTGATACGGTAATGGTCACTTTCTTGTTTATTTCAGGGACAAAAATGGTTTTCTTTTGGAGGTTTACATGGCGCCTTCTTTTTCCTGTGGGATTGAATTGGGTAGCACGCGTGCGGTTAGAATATCCGCCGCCGACGCGGGATCTTTTTCCGGTTATTGCGCATTCTTTAGCCATTTTAGATTTGATTATGAGCAGAGCGAATTAATAAATCTTAAACCCCACCCCATTTTTATTACTGTGATGTTTTTGGCATGCGTGCGCGAATAGCGCATCCCCTGTCGGGCGAAGCATGCCAGGGTCATTTATATCACAGAAAATAAGCAAAGCAAAATTGGGAAAATGGAAACATAAAGGTTCCCCGATGCAAGCATACGGGATATTGGCGAAACTCGCTTCGCTCGCCCATTCTCGCAGCAGAGCTGCGAGGTATTAACCTATATTAGCTCCTCGGCTCGGATGCCACACCTTGCGAGGTGTGGCATCACTCACTCTACCCGCACACTTACTTTCACGTTATTTTGCGAAATGTATTTATGAGCTCAACGAGTCACTGACAACTGCTCATAGATGATGAACAACACAATTGTGGCAAAACGAAAGCTACGTGAAAGTAAGTGTGCGGGTCTACGTCGCCAATAAAAATGGGGTGGGGTATGGTACGATGTCTTCATGTCACCTGAAGTACTCATACTTATCGTCATTTTGATTTTTTCTGTGGTTATCCATGAGGTGTCGCATGGGTATGTTGCAAACCTTTTAGGCGACCCAACCGCGCGCCTGCAAGGGCGTCTCACATTGAATCCTATTAAACATCTTGATCCTGTGGGATCAATTATCATTCCGGCGCTCCTTGTCGTGACACAGTCTCCTTTTTTGTTTGGATGGGCAAAGCCGGTTCCATACAATCCATACAATTTTCAGAAAGGAGGAACATGGGGTGAAGCGTTGGTTGCGGGCGCGGGACCTGCGGTGAATATTTTCCTAGCGCTCTTTTTTGCGCTGATTGTTCAATTATTCGGCAGTGTTTCTCCTGTGTTTTTTGAATTGTGCTTTGCCGTGGTGTACATAAATGTAATGCTGGCTATTTTTAACATGATTCCGATTCCGCCGCTCGACGGATCAAAGGTGCTGTCGGCGCTTTTGCCGCTTGCCCTTTCAATCCAATACGAACGCTTCCGTTCAATGCTCGAATTCAATCCGTTTTTAGGATTTGGAGTGGTGATTTTGTTTATCGTGTTGTTTGGGAATAGTTTCGCGCAACTTATCATTGGTTTTTCACGAATACTTGTTGGCGTGTAGTGATACAATAGAAAAATGGCGCGTTTTGGTGCATCACATGAAAACCCTTGGTTTGGAGGCGCAATGTCTGCCGAACCTCTAGAAACCCCTCCCCCTGAAACCAAAGAGGATAGAGAGGAAGCGGCCTTAAAAGAAGAGGTTGCCCGCTTGAGCTCTGAATTACGCGAGGTAAAAAAAGAAGTGAACACTATGGCCCATGATTTGGCTTCAGCGCATGCCGAGATAAAAAAATATAAACGCGAGAATGAAATATTTTCAGCACGGGTTAAAGAAATAGAGAAAGGAACAGGCGGAGGCGCAGTTAAAGAGTCGGGCGCGGAAAAGGAAAAAGAAGATGACTTGTCGTCTCCTGATTTAATCCACGCCACACCGCCTGCTGATCGCGCCAATGCATGGGAGATTGCGCGAAATACGTACGTCCACACGGCCGACAGAGAAGAAATAGAAGGATTGATTCAAAAGACAATCGCGCATGTTGATACATTATTTCCAGCCCGTGTCGACCATAAAGATAGGGAATGGATACGAAAACGAATCGTGCAAGAATTGGAAGGATTCGAGGCGTACCACCCGGAAGTGTTTCTGCCGAAAATTGGCCTAAAAAAAGGATCATTGCGGGATCTGCGGCCGGGTGTTGATACCCTCAATCTGCTTCCTGTATTTTCAAGTGAAATAGTGATGGCACCTATCATAAAAGATGCACAGATGGATAGAGAGGGGTTGTTGAATAATAAAGAGAGTGTCGTGAAGGCACTGCAAAAAATACTCGAGCACGCGCAGAAGACGGAGGCCTCGCTGTAGTTGCAATGCAGAGCTTCCCATAGTACAGTGTCGTCATCCCGCGGAGGGATGTTTTTATAGAGGATTAAGGAGTGGAAACGACTATAATCCTCATAACCCCGTTAAATCCTTCCGCCGCAGCGGAAGGAAAATCAAAGCAAAGCTTTTGAATTTATTTAACGGGGTGTAAGAGTTTCCAAGCTCGTTATCACTCACTAAGAATCTCTAACATGGCAACCATCAATCAACTCGTTCGCAAGAAGCGAAAAGATCCAGTGAAAAAATCGAAGACAGTCGCGCTTCGACGTGGTTTTAATACGCTTAAAAACAAGCCGACACACTACACTTCTCCTTTTAAACGAGGAGTGTGCACAAGGGTAACCACTAAAACTCCGCGTAAACCAAACTCGGCGATTCGAAAAATAGCCCGCGTCCGCCTTACCAATGGCTACGAAATAACTGCATACATCCCCGGTGAAGGGCATCAGCTCCAGGAGCACTCAGTGGTGTTGGTTCGTGGTGGGCGAGTGAAGGATATCGGTGTTCGCTATACTATTGTTCGCGGTAAACTCGACGCGACGGGTGTTGATAATAGAAAGAGAGGCCGCTCGAGGTACGGCGCTAAAAAGCCAAAGGGTGAATAATTCTAGAAAATTATGAGCAAAGCGAATTACATTTTCTTGAACCCTGTTAAATCCTCGTCTACGACGAGGGCGGCAAGGCCACATTTAACAGGGTGTAAGAACTTCTAAATTCATTATCATTCATTAAGAATTTCTAACATGCGAAGACCACTTAAGAAAAAGAATATCGTTCGCCCCGATGACGTATACGGGTCGGTGAAAGTGTCAAAGCTCATTAATTACATTATGGAGCGGGGTAAGAAAGACACCGCGCGCCGCATCGTGTATACGTCGTTTGATATATTGAAAAAAGAAGGCGATCCCGTTTCCATTTTTGAAGAAGCGCTGAAGAATGTTGAACCGCTTATGGAAGTTCGATCTCGCCGTGTTGGAGGTGCAAACTACCAGGTTCCGCGAGAAGTACGAGCGGAGCGCAGAATGTCGCTTGCACTGCGGTGGATTATTGATGCGGCAAAAGCAAAGAAAGGTACGCCGATGAGTGCGCGTCTTGCAAATGAGATACTAACCGCAAGCAAGGGAGAGGGAGAGGCGGTTACAAAACGAGAAAACACACACAAGATGGCGGAGGCAAACAAAGCGTTTGCACACTTTGCTTGGTAACATCCCTGTATATGGCACGTGATTATCCATTGGAGAAGATTCGTAACCCACGCACTAAAGCAAAGCTTAGTGCGGGGCATGCTTTGGAATCGATAAGTAAGAAATATGAGTAGAGATTACCCGCTGGAAAAAGTAAGAAATTTTGGAATTGTCGCGCACGTCGATGCGGGGAAAACTACGACGAGCGAGCGTATTCTTTTTTACACCGGCTCAAGCCACAAGATTGGCGAAGTGCATGAAGGAGCAACGGTAACCGACTGGATGGAGCAGGAGCGAGAGCGTGGTATTACCATCACGGCGGCCGCGATTACGTGTTTTTGGACTCCGACGTACGCGCGTCTTGATGAAAATGGAGTAGCACAGGCGACAAGCAAAGACGACGCGCTTCGTCATCGATTCAATATTATCGATACTCCCGGCCATATCGACTTCACATCAGAGGTTCAGCGCTCAATGCGCGTGCTGGACGGCGCGGTGGTGGTCTTCGACGGAGTGGCCGGTGTTGAGCCTCAATCGGAGACAAACTGGCGTTATGCAGAAGATGCGCAAGTGCCGCGTCTTTGTTTCATAAATAAACTCGACCGAACAGGCGCTTCGTTTGAGCGTTCATTTGCGAGTATTCGAACACGACTTTCAAAAAATGCGATTCGCGTGCAGATTCCGATTGGAGAAGAAGAGAAGCATGAGGGAATGATTGATTTGTTGTCGAGGAAGGTGTATTCGTTTGAAGGAAAAATGGGGGAACAAGTAAGTGTCTCCGACACCATTCCCGAGCATCTAAAAGCCGATGTTGAAAAATATCGCGCTGAATTGGTTGAAAAAATTGTTGAACAAGATGAGGCGACAATGGAATCTTTTCTCGAAGGAAACGAACCTTCTCTTGAGGAGTTGAGGAAATTATTGAGAAAAGGAGTGATCGCAAACCAGATCTTTCCGGTGTTCACCGGGTCTGCACTTAAGAACAAAGGAGTGCAACCCGTTCTTGATGCAGTGGTTGATTATTTACCATCACCGCTCGATGTACCTTCCGCAAAAGGAATACACCCGCACACTGGCGAAGAAATTGAACGCAAAGCATCGGATGACGAGCCATTTTCCGCACTCATTTTCAAATTGCAATCAGATCCGTTTGTCGGCCAACTTTCCTTTTTCCGTGTCTATTCAGGGAAAATGAGCGCGGGAGACACTGTGTACAATGCGATTACCGGAAATAGAGAGCGCATCGGGCGAATCGTACGTCTTCAAGCCGACAAAAGAGAGGAGATAAAAGAGGTGTATGCCGGGGAAATTGCCGCGGCGGTTGGCATGAAAGAAGGGAAAATAGGGCAGACACTGTGCGATGAAAAAAATCCGATTATTCTTGAGGAGATATCATTCCGCGAGCCGGTTATTTCCGCGCGTATTGAGCCGAAGACAAAACAAGATCAGGAAAAAATGGGCGTTGCGCTCTCAAAACTCTCCGATGAGGATCCGACATTTAGGGTTTCAACGGATGATGAAACGATGGAGACGATTGTCTCGGGTATGGGAGAATTGCATCTTGATATCATTGTCGATCGTATGCGGCGGGAGTTTGGCGT
>Ga0210057_1006683_pt1 | contig 14254 bp, 20 predicted proteins | sample CryGeyCG2114_010_2_FD_183968 | JGI IMG/M metagenome (GOLD analysis project Ga0210057, IMG submission 183968) | Groundwater microbial communities from aquifer - Crystal Geyser CG10_big_fil_rev_8/21/14_0.10 (SPAdes) (version 2) | ecosystem: Environmental > Aquatic > Deep subsurface > Groundwater ... | reverse complement strand
AGATGAAGAACAGCTATAATCATAACCTTCTCTTATATCTCTTGTCATCATTTCTATCGTAAAAGACATATTGTCGCTCACGTTTCTGAGCGACTCGCTCTTTTTCTGAATGTCGGAGATATTTAAAAACGCCCCCACGGAGATCGTCATCACGACGGCGAAAAGACCCAGAGCGACAATAAGCTCTATTAGAGTAAAGCCGGCGTTTAGATTTTTTTTATTCCTTATCTCCATTTATATATATTATTTTGTAATTTTATTTCCCGTAGCCCATATTTGCCGGTCCAAGAAACTTTCACTTTTATCACGGCTTCATACTCATCGTCGCCATTAAAATTTTTTGAGATGTTAACGGTCCTTTTAAAACCGGAATAATCTCCATCTGCGTACTGATAACCCTTATCATCTTTACGCTTCAGATTAGAGTCACGACAATCTGAAGATTCACACTTAGATACAACTTTTTCTGTCTTTTTATCTTTCGTAGTATCTATATAGCAAACATCGCCATTGGTACAATCCTCAAGTCCTGCAAGCCAGTCCACCGGTTCCGCGGCATCTATATTATAAAGCAAATTTGAATCTCTCACGTTTCTCACGTATTCAAACGGCTCTTGCGCCAATTCAAAAGCCACCAACTGATCCTGCGCCACGGAAGCGGCTGAAATATTTTTTATGGCAAAAGTCATCGGTCCGGCTATGGCAGAAGTTAAAATCGTCACCGCCACGAGCGTTTCTACCAAGGTAAACCCTTTTTTGTATTTTTCTTTAAACATACTATTTTATGGAAATTTGACCATTCAGATAAATTTCTATATCCTTGGAAATTTTGCCATTGGGAGCCGAGATAGTGATGATGGCGAAATCAAATGAGCCAGACCCGGACTCATTTGAGATGTTGGCCATGGGACTGCTTCTGGGATACACGATGTTTATCTCTTTAGGTTCTCCACCTTCACATCCTGATGAAGAACATAATTGCAATTTGGATATGGTATCACCGGTGGTTATCACAAAAGTATTGATTTTTTCATTTTCTCCATCATAACGATTATTTCTCACTTCCCCTTTGTCCGCAAAAAGAGTGAACTCTTTTTCTGTTTTATTAAAATTTATTCCATAGGCAGGAAACTCTCCCTCTACATCAGATTCTTTAATTGAAAGAGCGTTTATCTGAGCCTCGCGCACTGCCATGGCTATATCGTTGCTCGTCCTCCTTATGGCCATTCGCTGATTAAATTCCGGGTAACTGGCAAAAACCATCATGCTTATTATGGTCAAGATGGATATGGAAACCATGAGTTCTATCAAACTGAAGCCATTCGCCTTTCGGTTCAAAATAAAATTCAAAAAATCAAACCTAAAAAATTTCATTGATTTTATTATATCATTTTTTATCAGAACAAAAAGCTGATTATCTTTTCTCCCCAAAACAAAGAGATAATCGTCCCTAAAACCATAAAAGGCCCGAAAGCGATATTGCTTTTCAAACCATATTTATTTTTACTTAAATATAACAGCAAGATGCCGACAAACGCTCCAATCCAAAAAGCCAAAGTGATGGCGGCGATGCCGTTAGCTATTCCAAGGAGCCAGCCGATGCCGAGAGCCAGCTTGGCATCGCCAAAACCCATCCACCGGCCGCCGGAAAAAAACCAAAGGGAAGCAAAAAAAATGAATAATATAAGACCGGCCAATAAGCCGTTCACATTGAAATTTTCAATTTTCAATGACCAATTTTCAAATAAATTCAAAAATGCCAAACCGTTAAACAACCAGACAAACAAATTTGGGATTATCTGATGACGATAATCATAAACGGCGATAAGAATCAGGAAGGCCGCGATAGCCAAAAGATAAAAGATTTTTGCAAAATTGATAATTGAAAATTCATTGATAATTGAAAATTGAAAATTGAAAATTAAGAAAAATATCAACCCTGTTAATATTTCTACCGCGGGATATTGCAACGATATTTTACTTTTGCATTTGCGGCAACGGCCTTTTTGAATCAAGAAACTAAAAATCGGAACGAGTTCCGTCCATTTAAGCTTCTTGCCGCAAGAAAAACATTTAGAACCGCCGGAAACAACGGATTCGCCGGTGCCAAGCCGAAGAGTCACCACGTTAAGAAAACTGCCAATAATGGCGCCAAAACAAAAAACAAGAAGATCAATCATTATTTTTTTCTAAGAAATTAACGAAATATTTGGCAAACTCCCTGAAAACATCCGGGGCTTTTTGCAGAATTTCATAAACTTTTTCCAGACTGACTCTATCATAATCATGAATCAGCTTATTCCTAAAATCAGCCATAAACTCATTGCGCGCGGAAAACTCCTCAGGGAAAACACCCGCTTTTCCAAGCTCTATTATTACATCTCTGTAAGTTTTAGCCGGCCTCTGAAAGGCTTCGGTCAAAATATGATTTCCAATATCAACAATCAACTCTATGGAAATAATCAGATTAAACATGGCGGCTCCGTTTGTTTTTGGATCGTTTAAGAAAGTTTTTTGCGGTTCATCCTTTAATTCATTCAGAACTTTGATTGATTCTTGAAGTTTAAAAAGTTTTTCTTGAATTGTTTTTTTATCAATGGTCATTTTATGTTTTAGCCACGCCAAAAATTCCTTCTTTTATCTGACGCCGCATTATTTTATAAGAAACATTTCTCATATACTCCGTGTCTTCATATTCGCGCAAAGCTTTCATTTCCAAAACAAAACGAAGCTTGTCATCTTTTGAATAAAGAAGCGAGGCTTCAATAATCGCGTTTTTAAGTAACAAAGGATTGGAAATTTCAGCAATATTTAAAACATCCACCCTGTCAATATTAAAAATATTTCCAATTTCTTTGCTTATGACAAATTCTCGCCTGTATCGCTCTTCTTTTGCCATATCTTTTGGAAATAAAACAGCAATATCAATATCGCTTAACGCGCTCATTTTTTCTTTTTTTGCGGCAGAACCGAAAAGATAAGCCAAAACGACTTGGTTTTTTTCAAAAATGCTTTCTAATTGTTCCTTTCTTGCCAAAATATCCATACAAATTATTGTAACAGAATTTTATTTAAAATAAAGAAACACGCGCGGCGCCACGCCGTCTCCCAACCCCCGACATGGCAGGTCGGGGGGGGGGTTAAGGTCGTGGATTAACGCACAAATAAACAATTCACCCCGCTTTGGGCGGGGTGAATTATCGCTAATTTGCGTTTCTGGCGAGATTACGGTTTTACATCGTAAGTGGTTGCGACTGTTCCATCAAAATCAGCAGCGCTATCGGCTCCATCCGGACATCCTGTACCGGCTGTACCGGCCACGGCATCAACATCTGTCTGCAACGCTGCGTGGTTTGCATCCTCCAAAGTAGCCCCTATGTGATAGCTAGTGCATCCGGCATTTAAGGCGGCGTATTGATACGCTCCCCCTCCAACAGGATCGGTAGGAATAACAGCTATATAACCTGGTGTTACAAGATTGGCAGCAGTAAGCGCGGACGGGTACCCTCTACTGGCATCAAAATAAAGCTCTAAAGCTAACTGCAACTGCTTAATGTCTGAAACTCTCCTGGCGTCTCTAGATTTTGTTCTGGCGCTGTTGAGCGAAGCCAAAACGACTGAAGACAAAATACCGATAATGGCGATAACAACAAGCAACTCAATCAAGGTAAAACCTCTTTTCTTATTTTGCATTTTTTTTAAACTAAAATCTATTAATTTTTTAAACATCGACCGTTTTTAATGTCTTATAACTATATAATACTCCGTATCTTATTTTAAGCAAAAAACACTGTGGATAACCCCCTTATTTTAAATACCGGCCGTAATGTTATATATCGGCCCCAGGATTGAAACGAGCAATAAGCCGACAGAACCGCCAAGCACCACGATCATTACCGGTTCTATAAGACCGACGAGGGTTTCCACCACGTTATCCACTTCTCTCTTGTAAAATTTACCAAGAGTCTTAAGCATAAAATCCAGCTTTCCCGTTTTCTCGCCAGTGCGAATCATCTGCACAACAAGGATAGAAATTTCGTCGTATTTATCCAAAGCATCAGAGATTGGACTTCCGCCCTTCACTTTCTCCGCCGCGTCAAAAAGAATTTTTTCATAAATTTTATTCCCCACCACGTCAGCGGAAATCTCAAGCGCCTTAACGGCCGATACGCCGCTGGACAAAAGTGTTTCCATATTGTCTGTAATTCTGGCGAGGTAAAACTTTTTGTATAAATCGCCTATGAAAGGAACACTGAGCTGGAAACTTGAAAAACTTATTCTGCCTGATTCCGTTTTAATATATCGCCACAGAAAGACAAAGCCTATCGCTAAAGCGATGAGCAAAAACACGCCGAAATCTTTAAACACATTGCTCACACCTATTACGATTTTAGTGTAAAACGGAATATCTTGCCCCACTTCGGTAAGGATGGCCGTAAGCTTGGGAATCACAAAGGTAAGCATCAAGAACATTACGGCAAAGAAAGCTCCCACCACGAATATAGGATAAACCAAAGCGTTTTTAGCCTTACTGACAAGCTCATATGATCTCTCAAGGTGATCGGCCAAGGATTCAAAAATCTCTTCCAACTTGCCGGATTCTTCGCCGGATCTGACCATATTTACGTAAAATTTGGAAAAAACATCTGGATGCTTGCTCATGGCGGCGGAAAGCGTATTACCACCTCTTATGTCTTCCACCACTTCAGAAAGACTCGCCTTCAACTTGGCATTTTTAGTCTGGGAAGAAAGGAGCTGAAACGATTCAAGAATGGAAACTTTCGCCTCAAAGAGCGTAGCCAATTGACGAGAAAGGATAACAATATCCTTGGTTCTTACCCTGTTAAAGAAAGAGAATCCGAGACTGGCAAAGGACGTTTTCCCTTCGGCTGGTTTTATGGTTGTAATGATCAAGCCTCTGTTTTGGAGAGAGTTTATGGCAATACCCATGTTGGCCGCTTCTATGGAGCCGGACTGGGACTCGCCCTGCATCGTGGAAGCTGTGTAATTATATAACATATTATTTTATGTAAGCGCCTCAAGCCCCCTGGGATTAAGGGATTGATTAAGAGCGTCTTTCATGTTTATTTCTCCGGCGCGCACAAGCTCCGCCAAAGACCTGTTTAAACTTATCATCCCTTGCTCGTAACCGGTTTCTATCACCATATCAAGTTCATGAGTCCGACCTTCTCTTATAAGCGTTCTCACTGCCGAATTATTTAGCATCAGCTCGTATGCGGGTATCCGACCGCCGGAAATTCTGGACACAAGACGTTGCGAAAACACGCCAAGCAGCACGCTGGCAAGCTGGGCTCTTATCTGATTCTGCTGGTTAGGAGGGAAAGAATCTATGATACGATCGATGGTTTGAGCGGCATTGTTTGTATGGAGAGTGGAGAAAATCAAATGACCGGTCTCGGCGGCCGTAACGGCGGTGGAGATTGTTTCAACATCTCGCATCTCGCCTATGAGCGCCACGTTTATATCTTGCCTAAACATAGAACGCATAGCTGAGCCGAAGCTCATGGTGTCGTATCTTACTTCTCTTTGATCCACGATGGATTTGTCTTGGGTGAAAATATATTCAACGGGATCTTCTACGGTAATGATATGCTTGGATTTTGTTCTGTTTATATGATCTATCATTGAAGCCAAGGTTGTGGATTTACCCTGACCGATAGGCCCCACTACCAAAAAGAAACCTTGCTTTCTGTCAGCAAACTCAGTGAGTATTTCCGGCAAATTAAGCTCTTTAAGAGTCTTTATGCTGGTGGGAATGTTTCTTAGAGCCGCGCCGAGAAATCCTCTTTGATAAAAGGCGTTTACCCTGAATCTTGTTTTATCTTCATGAGCGTAAGACAGGTCTATTTCTTTGTTTTCTTTTAGACTTTTTTCTTCATCATCATTTAAAAATGTTTTTATCAAGCCTTCCGTATCGGACGGAGTAAGCACCGGCTCGTTTACGAGCGGGATGAGCTCACCGGCTATTCTTATCGTGGGATGCCTGCCCACGGTAAGATGAAGGTCTGAAGCGCCTTCTTTAATAGTCGTCAAAATCAACTCTTTTAATTTTTTAGAATAATCGGTCATTTGTTTTAAATTATTTTTTCAAAATATCCTTAATCTTATTAACAACTTCAGAAGGAGTAAAATATGCCTTTATAATATAATCTAGCGCGCCAAGAGACACACCCTTATTGATATCTTCTTTTTGTCCGAGATTGGTAAGAAAGATTATTTTACTATCTTTAACAAGATTCTCTTTCTTGATTTCCGCCATCAGTTCAAAACCATCCATGCCCGGCATTACTATATCAAGCAGAATTATGTCCGGACTAGCGCCATTTCTAATCTTATCCAGAGCCTCTTTGGCGCCAACGGCTATGTCCACGTCAAACTTTTCTTCTCTAAACTTTGTGGCATACATATCCAATAAAAGATGATCGTCATCTATTATTAAAATTTTATATTTTTTATCCATTGTTTTTATTTTAACATATCGGGAACTTTTTAATAAGCCCCCCCCTAAAGTTTAAGATATTCTTCAAGACTTATAAGTCCGTTAAACATCTTTATCATGCCGTCTTCTTTCATCGTAAACATACCTTGCTTTCTGGCTTCTTTCATTATATCTTGTTCAGTCGGTCTCTCCAAGATAGCCGTCTCAAGACCGGGGGTTTTATACAAAATTTCAAACACGCCGAATCTTCCTCTTGTGCCTCTCGGACAAACCGGGGATATTACGCTCTCGTATATATTATCCGGAATTTTTATTTTATTTTTCACTTCTTCCGGAGTGTCCTCAAGATGTCTCATGAGAATATTTTTTATGGCGGGACTGATTGGCACTTCCTTTCTGGAGTCTTGGCATAAACCTTTTACAAGGCGCTGACCTATCACCATCACCAGTGTCGGCGCTATAAGGAAAGGATCAACGCCCATGTCTATGAGTCTGGATACGGCGCCGGCGGCGCTGTTGGTGTGCAAAGTGGCAAATACCAGATGGCCGGTTAAAGCAGCATGGATGGCCAAAGCAGCCGTTTCCTTATCTCTTATCTCGCCCACCATAATCATGTCCGGATCTTGCCTCAAAATAGATCTCAAGCCGTTGGCGAAATCGTATCCTATTTCCGGTCTTACCTGAGATTGATTTACACCTTCTATTATGTACTCCACGGGATCTTCAAGACTTACCACGTTGTTTTCTTCTTTATCAAGTTCTTTAAGCATAGCGTAAAGACTTGTGGTTTTACCACTGCCGGTCGGTCCGGTAATAAGAATGAGTCCGTACGGTTTATCTATCGCCTTATTTACGATATCAAGCTGATCGGCGGAGAAACCAAGCTCGCTGAGACTTTTTATGCCCTTTTCTTTATCAAGTATACGAATCACCACCTTTTCTCCGAAAACGGAAGGAAAAGTGGATACTCTGAAATCTATTTCTCTATTTTCTATTCTGGCGCTAAACCTGCCGTCTTGAGGTTTGCGTTTCTCGTCTATTTTCATGTTACAAAGAATTTTGATTCTGGAAACGATAGCCTCATGAATATTGATAGGAAGTAAAATACTTGTATATAAAGTACCATCTACTCTGAAACGCACTTTCACTTTCTTTGGTGTGGCTTCTATGTGAATATCCGAAGCGCGGCCGGCTATGGCGTGCCTCAAAATGACGGCCACTATTTTGGTAACCGGAGCGTCTTCCACGATAGTCGGAGTCTTTTTGTCAGATTCTTTTTTAATCTCCATGTCATCTTCTATCGTCTCAACAAGAGCCGTCTCAAGGTCGCCGAGAGCTTTGGACACTTCTCCGCCAATGCCTTTGTAATCTTCAAGCAAAGATTCAAAATCCGCTTCGCTTATTAGAAACAGCTTGACGGCTACGTTCATTCTTGAAGTTATGAATTGTATAGCTTCTCTGGCTTCAATATTATCTGGATCTATAATACCCACCTCAAGCACACCATCGCTCATTCCGACAGGAATAAAGCGATAATGACTCACCGCTTCCTCCGGCACTTTCCTTAGCACATCAAATGGCACTTGGCCTTTTGAAATCCTCTTGATCGGAATATTCAAACTTTCCGATTTAGCCTGCAATATAGTCTCTTCCGGAATACCTTCCGAAATAAGCAATTTTTCCAGCGATACATTCTCTTTCCTTGCTCTGTTAAAAAGCTTGGAGAGTTCTCCTTCTTCTATAACTCCATTTTTAACTAAAACTTCTGAAAAAAGCATAATAAAAATTAGCAACTTGCCGCAAACGATTGTTCCCTATCCACAGAAGTCCTATTTTGAAGAAAAAGGATTTGATTTACCGGCTTCCGAAGTCGGCAAACTTACGGAAAAGTCAATCAAGCTATTAAAAGCCTCCTCATCAAAAAGAACAACATTATCAAAACTGACGCCTCGCAAAAGATTCAGCATCCTCACAATATCGGCATTTTCTCCGGCAAGCAAAGCTTTTTGATCAGACAACGCACCTGAAGGAGAAGGTAAAACAGCAACGGATGAATTGCTTTCGGGAGAAGACGAACTTACAAACATAAGGACAAAAATCAGAGCGGCAGCCACCAAGATCCCGATGAATATTATTTTTTTCTTGCTATTTTTCATTTATTTGAAATATTATTGCGAAGACTTTTTCCAATAAGCTACCGCTTCTATATTGAAATTATAAACATCAGAGTCGGAAACGCTGAAATTCACTCTTTTAATATCCATGAGTCGCAAACTCTGTTCAACGTCTTTAACGAAAGAATAAAAAGCGCCATACGTTCCGGAGACGCTTATCGTAAGCGGCAAAGTGGAAAACGTGTCAGAATTAATACCGGCGGCCGCGGCGGCAACTTTATCCTCAGGAGATTTTTCTTGATTTTTGATATCAATACTTTTTAAAACCATTCCCTTCCTTCTGAGTATGTTATCAATTTGCAAAATTATCTTCACGGATTCAGGCTGCGCCGGAAGCATGATATTGAGGCGGTCTATGTCTATCTGTGAAATTTGATTGTATTGAGCCAAAAGATTATCTCTCGCCGACTTTACCTGCCTTGAGACAACTAAAGCATTGTCCAACACGTCAGACTCTACAGTCTTAATCTTTATCTCACCATACATGCCCTTGGTCTCGCCAAAAAATATGAAGGTGCCGGCGGCTATGAAAAATATTGATATTATTATTCTAAACATTTTATTTATAAATTAAAATTCTTCTTCGTCAAAACCAAAGTCTTCCTCGTTACCAAATTCTTCAGTATCAGTATCATCCGCAAAATCATTATTAAACTCATCGCTCGCGTTTGATGAACCATCGTATTCCGGCAAACCAAAACCATAAAGCATCAAAGACGGATTAAGAGTTACCGTTACTTCAAAATTAACTTGGTTTGATTCGTTTAATCTAAGGCCGGAAAAAAGCACTTCCTCCACGGCGCCGCTGCGCTCAAAAACATCAGCCTGCACTGCAAGCTCAGTGTAATCTCTTGCCGTGCCGGTCATATTGATAACGTGTTTGCCGGAATCTGACACATTGTAAAGAAAATTTTTAAAAGTAACATTCTTGAGAGTATCGACCTGCAAAAAGTCCAGCGCGCCGGAAAAAGCTTTATGCCTGCCCATAAGCATCTCCGCCGCCTTAACTTTGCCGGAGAACCCTATGATCTCGGAAATGAGCGATGACTCATAGGCTTCTTTGTCTTTTTTCAAAGTTTCTTTCTTGTTTTCTATTTGGCTTTCCGTAAATTTTCCATATAAGAAAACACCGCCCCATAAGAAGGCGGATAAAATAAAAATCAAAAAAGAAACCACCACAAAGAAACCTGCCCCATTGCTCCGATAGGTTACCTCGCTCATTTTTCTTTTAGGTATAAAAGATAGTTTGTCTTCCATAAAAATTAGCGCTTAATGTACTTGTCTTTATTTTAATATTTTTTTTTACCAATGGGAAGCTTTTGGAAAGGAGACCTGTTGATAAGTACGCGCCACTTACCACAAACGGATAGCAAAAAAGACTCCTACAATTCGCCAAGAGCAAGTCCTAAAGCCACGGAAAAGCTCAAACCGATTTCTCTTAAAACGTTTGAAAGAAAGACTGGGTGCTCCGTTTTGCTGAACGGATCGGCCAAATCAACTTCTATCGTAAATTCTTTTACGCCAAAAGACGCTATACCTTTAAGCAACGCGCCGCCGCCAGTGAAAACGATCTTGCTGACACTCCTTTTGTATTTACTTTGAAAGTTTTTCAGCGAAGCGTTCGCCTCGTGGAATATATAACTCAGTATCGGTTGCATTACTTCCATAATCTCTTTATGTTCCGGCAAATCGGAAAGACCCACTCTTCTCTTAAGTTCTTCCGCTCTGGCCAAATCTACGCCCGTAGATTGAGAAAGAGCCCTGGTAAGATCATGCGAGCCCTTACTTATGAAGCGAGATTCTCTCATTATGCCATAATCCAAAATTGCCATCTTGGTGGAAGAAGCGCCGAAATCAATAACGGCAATCGTGGAACTGCCCCTGCCTATGGCCGATCGTATCATGCCGAATGGTTCCATTTCATAAGCCGCCGCCGTAAGACCTGACTTGGCGATTATATCCTTGTATGTGTTTATAACATCATTATGTATGGCCACCAGCATCACTTCAATTGTTTTGTTGTTTTCTTCTTTTTCTTTTTCCGTCTTTGGCATCACCCACCAATCCAAACTCACTTCAGAAATAGGTACCGGCACGTGTCTCCTTGCTTCTATAGTGATTACATTTTCCAAATCGCCCTCTGCTGAGACAGGGAGCTGGATAACTTTTACAAAGCTTGAATTAAGAGGGATAGCCACTCTAGCCACAGTGGCTTTGGCGCCAGCTTCTTTAAGAACATCCTTAATGGCTTCGGCTGTCTTTCCAGCATTAAGCTTTACCGGCTGGCCAATTTCCATGCCGCCGTAAGGACCAGTGAACACCTCGCCATAAGTTTCCAAGATAGCCCTTTCCTTCTCTTTCCTAAGCTGAACTATCTTTATGGAAGAGCTGCCTATATCCACGCCTAAAACACTTTGCTCACTTTTAAGCAAATTCTTAAAGCTGTCTTTTCTAAATCTGCCAAGAAACTCTTTCAATTCAAAAGACATAATGTAATATTATATCATAAAGATTAAGCCTTGCCATGTTAAAGGATTACAAAATTTTTAAAGATTTTTTTAGAGCCTTACTGGAATTTATTTTTCCGCAAAAGTGCGCTGGCTGTGGCATAGAAAAAGTAGCTCTCTGTCTCGCTTGTTTAAAAGGTGTTGAAATGCCGGATGTAGCGGAAGCCAATGGTATTTACGCCGCATCAAACTATCGCGACAGAACAGTAAAAAATGTCATCCGCCTGCTAAAGTATAAAAAGGGACACTGCCTAGCCAAGCCTTTGGCGGAACTCATAAAAGAAAGGTGCTTGCCCAAAATAATGGAAACCTATCCCAAGCTTAATATGAAAGACTTTATCACCATTCCCATCCCCCTCTCAGCCGGCAAATTAAGAGAAAGGGGCTTCAATCAAGCGGCCGAGATGGCCAAACTTCTGCCACTGCCGACAAATAACAAAATACTTTTTAAAATAAAAGAAACGCCTTCTCAAGTATCGGTAAAAGACAGAGACAAAAGATTGAAAAACATAGAAGGCAGTTTTATAACAAAAAATGTTGATACTCTAAAAGGCAAAAATATAATCATCATAGATGATGTGTTTACTACCGGCGCCACCATAAAAGAAGCGAAAAAAACACTAAAAGCCGGCGGCGCCAAAAAAGTGCTAGCCATAGTGTTGGCGAGAGGATAGCTAAAATCAACAATTAAAAAATGGATTCATAATCTGTTGCCGTAAAAGAGTTTGCTAAGAATATAACTCGCTATGAGTGCCCATTTCTGAAAACAAAACAGTGTCTTTGTCCAAAAATTTGTAGATTATTCTTATATTTCCGGCAACGCTAATGCTTCTATAGCCCATATACTTGCCATTGAGGGCGTGATTATTCAATGTCGGATTATACGGATCTTTAAGAAAAATATCTCGGCGCTCTTTAAACCTTTTTTTCTCACCGGACCGCAATTTGTCGTATTTTTTCACGAAATTTTTATGAAGAAATATTTCCATAAAAAAATTACAGGGAATCTAAATACTTATTCATTTCTTCCGCCGTCCTAAAGGGACCGACAATATTTTTCTTATTCTTAATGTCATTTTCCACTTTGCCCAAGACATTTTCAAGGGCGCGGGTCATTTTTGGAACAGCCGAAAAAGACACGCTCCTGTTTCGGACAAATTCTTTAAGAAGCGCGTTTATTATACCGCTCAAAGGCAGTCCTAAATCCTTGGCCAACGCCTGCGCGCTTTCTTTCACTTCCTTGTCCGCTTTTATATTGATCATTATCTTCATATATCCATAGTATATACGACAGACTTTGTGTGTCAAGAAAACGATAAATACATTTTTGTTTATCTTTTAATCTTATCCCACTTACGCCGATTCTTCCGCTTCAGCCAGTCGTTCATCGGCGTATTCCAAAGCTTTCTCCGTTTTTTTCTCGGAATTAAAAGTGAAAAATAAATCAGCTTTTTCAAACGCTTTGTCAAAAAAGCAAAAGAAACTGCCGTGTTTTAAACCGGCTTTTGAGGCCGCCGATTTCTCCAATGATAGTGGAAGCGAGCACTACACCACAACCATTGGCTGTTTGAAGGGTGTAATTGTCTTCTAAAAGTTTTGTCATATCTTTTTCCAATTATGATACTTCAACATGAATATCAAGAAGTCGTCTTACTTTTCTTTTCATTGTTTTCAGAAGATACAGATCACATTTTGGTTTTGCATTTCTCCAAAATCTGAGAGCTTTGAGTGCAAATGGGTCTTTGAACTTGTTAGCATATTCGGTATTGTATATGCGATACAGGAGCGTATGCACTTGATTTTTCAGTCGTGTCCGTTCAAACACGAGATCTTCTCGGTCTATCGATATTTCCTTTAATTGCTGCATAAGGCCACATACAGGGACTTGTATATATATACATTATCCTATACAATAACGATAAGGATAATGTATATAAGTAAATTAATCATATGCCAAAAAAGAACCGATAAAATTTCATAAAGGCGTTGCAAGCGGATGAACAAATTTTGTCATTCAAACCATTTTTTGCTGATTTTATAATTGTCGCCAAAAGGTCTTACTTCAGTATGGCAACCAATGACGGGACAGCTTGTCATTGTGGCCATCAGGAATATATTCCGGAGAATTAATTGCACTACTATGAAAAAACTCAAAGCATTACAAACATTACAAGCATCCGGCAAAAAAGTTTTTACATCAGCCGATTTGCAAAAAATATTACAGACCAAAAGCGACACTTATTCTTATGTCGTGGCAGGCAAGTTGGTCAAAGAAGGTGTCTTGGAAAGAGTTTCTAAGGGTTATTACATTTTAACTTCCAACAGACCTTCTGATTTTGAGATCGCCAATGCTTTATACAGACCGTCTTATATTTCTTTAGAGTCCGCCTTGAATTATTACGGTATCTTGGTTCAATCTCCCCAGCAAATTACCTCTGTCACCACCAAGCGTGTTACATCCATTAAGAATGGAGGCAAGACTTTTTCTTTTGTTCAAATAACTCTCAAGTATTTTAGCGATTATCAGATCGTGGACAATTTTTTAATTGCCACACCGGAGAAGGCTTTGGTAGATATGATGTTCACTGTCGCTTTAGGCAGAGCTTCTCTTTCTATCGAAGAATTAAATTTGCAATCAATTGATAAAAATAAAGTTAACGAGCTTGCTTCAAAAATAAAGAATAAAGCATTTAAGAATTACTATAAAACTATAAAATTATGATTTCCCGAGACCAAATAAATGAATTATCAAAAAGATTTGCCATTGATGAATTTACCATCATCAAAGAATACTTGCAGGTTGTTTTCTTGAGTATTCTTTATAGCACCAACGAGAGTCAAAAAATTTACTTCAAAGGTGGAACAGCGATTCGTCTTTTGATGAAGTCTGGTCGCTTTTCTGAAGACTTGGATTTTACCGCCGAACTTACTACAAAAGAATTGGATAGAATAACGGCCGAGACCGTCAAGAAGATGATCTTAGTGGTTCCTGATATCACAATTAAACGAACGCAGGAGACTGACATTTCTTATACAGCCATTTTGAATTACTTACCGGAAGGCTCAAAATATCCGCTCACTATCCATCTTGATTTTTCTCTCAGAGAAAAGCC
>Ga0210057_1006679_pt1 | contig 14258 bp, 11 predicted proteins | sample CryGeyCG2114_010_2_FD_183968 | JGI IMG/M metagenome (GOLD analysis project Ga0210057, IMG submission 183968) | Groundwater microbial communities from aquifer - Crystal Geyser CG10_big_fil_rev_8/21/14_0.10 (SPAdes) (version 2) | ecosystem: Environmental > Aquatic > Deep subsurface > Groundwater ... | reverse complement strand
TGTGTAATCAATATGGAGCAGATACATTGCGTTGGTATTTTTACACCATTAATCAAGCAGGCGAACCAAAGAGATTTGATATTAAAGATTTGATTAATAAGAATAGGCGTTTTTTTAGCACTCTTTTAAATTCTTTTATTTTTTTTGATACTTATAAAGAAAAAGATTTTAAGCCAAAAACAATTAAATCAAATAATGCATTAGATAAATGGATTGTTTCTTATTTTAATTCTCTTAATGAGCAGGTGATTATTAATTTAGATAAATATGATGTAGTAACGGCAGCTCGATTAATTGATGATTTCGTTGACGAACTTTCTAATTGGTATATTCGTCGTTCTAGATCTAGATTACAAAAAGACGAAAATAAAAAAGAAAAAACGGAAGCTAGCCAAACTTTATTCTGGATATTATTTAATTTATCTAAGCTAATTGCTCCTTTTGTTCCTTTTATTTCTGAAGAAATTTATCAAAAGATGAAAAACAATAAAGATCCTCAATCAGTTCATCTTTGTAATTATCCAAAACCAAATAAGAAACTTATTAATAGTAAGTTAGAAAATCAAATGAAACAGGTTCGACAGATTACAGCTGTTGTTTTAGCGCAAAGAGCAAAAGCGGGTATTAAAGTAAGACAACCCTTAAATAAATTAACTATTAATAATAAGTTAATTATTCAAGATAAAGAATTGGTTGAATTAATAAAGGAAGAAGTTAATGTTAAAGAGGTTATTTTTGGAAAAAGAATTATATTAGATGTTAAAATCACCGAAGAATTAAAGAAAGAAGGTATGATTAGAGATTTAATTCGCTCCATTCAGGGCGCAAGGAAAGAAATAGGTTTAAGCCCTGGTCAATTAATTAATTTATATTATTCATCAGGCTCTGATTTAGAAAAAATTGTTAAAGATAAAGAAAGAGAAATAAAAAACGATGTTAGCGCTAAAAGATTAGAATTAAGTCCAAAAGTAAAACAAAAATATTTAATTGAAAAAGAAATTAATTTGGATAAAAATAAAATTTGGTTTGGAATTAAAAAATAAAAAAAATTGTGCTTTATAAAACTCAAGGCATTATTATTAAAAAATCAAATTTAGGAGAATTTGATCAGCTTATAACTGTTTATACTAAAGAATTTGGTAAAATTTTACTTAAAGGAAAATCTATCCGTAAAAACCAAGCAAAACTTAAGGGTCATTTAGAGCTTTTTTTAAATGTTTTTTTAATGGTTGCTCCTGGAAAAGGTTTTGATATTATTACTGGAGCTGAAACCATAAATAGTTTTCCTCGTTTGCGTAATAATTTAACCTCTTTATTTGCTTCTTTTTATTTATCAGAATTAATTGACAAAATGATTCCTGAGCCAGAAAAAGACGAACAAATATGGAAAATTATTTTTTTGTCTTTTCAGAAAATTAATTCTAATAATGATATTAAAATTATTGTTAAAAACTTTGAAAGAAATCTGTTAAATCTTTTAGGATATGAAGGTAGGAAAGAAAATAATATAAATTTTATTCAATCTTTTTTAAATGAAAAAATAAATTCTAAATATTTTTTACAAAAAGAGTTTGATTTGTTAATATAATATTATGGAATTAGATAAATTAAAGAAAAAACTTTATAAACCAGAATCAGATTTTGAAGAAAGATTAAAAGTCCCGGAACCTTTTCAGATTGAAAAGGAAAGAGAAAAGGAATTTTCAGAAAAATGGAGCGACTCTAAAAAAAATAAATCTTTTTTTTCTTTTATCTTGGAGAATAAAAAGTATTTTTATATCGGAGGATTAATCCTTGTTTTTATAGCTCTTTTAACAAGCGGGTTTATGTTTTGGCATGGATTAACGTCTTTCAATATTGATAATGTTAAATTAGAAATTAACGGACCAGAGAGAATTATTAGCGGAGAAGAAGTTGTTTACAGGGTTAAATATAGTAATAACACAAAACTTACTTTAAAAAATGTTAAATTAATTTTTTACTATCCCGAAGGATCTATTTATTCTAAAGGAGATAATTTACTTGAATCTTTAGAATTAGATGATCTAAATCCTGGGCAAAGCAATCAAATAGAATTTCCAGTTAGAATCATAGGTTTGAAAGATGAAATTAAAAAGATTTCGGCAGAACTAACTTATCAACCCGGAGACATTACTTCCTTTTTTAATAACTATTCAGAAATATCAAGCGAAATAATTTCAGTTCCTTTAATTCTTAATTTTGATATGCCCAAGGAATTAGTAAATGGTCAATCTTTTGAATTTTCTCTTAAATTCTTAAATCAATCTGATATTGCTTTTGAAAATCTTCAAATTAGAATGAGTTATCCTCTTGGTTTTAATTTTAAATCTTCCGAACCAAAATTATTTGATAGTGAAAATAATATTTGGTCTATTGATAAAATAAGCGCTGGAGAAGAAATAGAAATATTTATAACCGGAGATATAAATGGAGAAAATGGCGATATTAAAGCATTTAAAGCTCAAGTGGGTATTTTAAAAAACGATGATCAATTTATCTCTTATTCTGAATCAATGAATTCCTTAAAAATTTCGTCATCGCCCTTACTAGCAATTCAAACAATTAATGAAGCGTCTAATTATGTCGCTCAAGCGGGAGAAAAATTAAATTATGAGATATTATATAAAAATACTACAGACGTAGGGATAAGAAATGTTATTATAACATCCAAACTTGAGGGAAGCGCATTAGATTATGGAACATTAGATTTAAGAGATGGTTCCTTTGACAACAATTCTCAAACCATTACGTGGAAAGCGAGTAATTTGCCTGAGTTAAATTTTCTAAATCCCGGACAAGAAGGAAAAGTTAGATTCTCTATTAAAATTAAAAATAGTCTTCCTATTAACAACTATAGCGATAAAAATTTTGAAATAATTAACACAGTTAAAGTTGATTCTTTGCAAGCACCAATATCTTTAAAGGATATTGATATTGCTGGGGAAAGCAAACTTTCTACTAAAATTAAAAGCCAATTAACTATTCAAACTCAAGCTTATTACAATGATGATTCTATTCCAAACAGCGGTCCTATTCCCCCAAAAGTGGGAGAAGTAACTACTTATACAATAAAATTAAGATTAACTAATTCAAGTAACGATCTAAATAATGTTAAAGTTGAAGCATTTTTGCCTCCTCATGTAAAGTGGCTTAATAATTTCAAACCTAGCGATTCTAATTTAAAGTATAATTCTAATTCGGGTCAGATTCTTTGGGATATTGGAAATGTGCCTGCCGCGACAGGATTTCTTTCACCGGTGAAAGAAGTTGTTTTTCAAGTATCAATAATTCCTACAATTGTTGACAAAGGACATTTAGTGGAATTAATCGGATCATCAAAAGCATCCGGTTATGATAACTTTGTTGATCTGGAAATAATCGGAACAGATAAACCTATTGATACTGATTTACCCGATGACCCAACTATTAATAGAGTTCAAGGAACAGTTGTTGAATAAAAATATGATTACTATGGAAAAAATTATATCTCTATCTAAGCGTCGCGGGTTTGTCTTTCCCGCTTGTGAAATATATGGAGGATTGGCTAATGCCTATTCTTATGGACCATACGGGATTGAATTAAAAAATAACATAAAGAAGCTTTGGTGGGAGATGTTTGTTCATCAAAGAGAAGACGTAATTGGCATTGATGGTCCTATTATATTACATCCTAAATTATGGGAAGCTTCGGGCCATACTGTTGGTTTTAATGATGCTATGGTTGATTGCAAAAAGTGCAAAAAAAGATTTAGAGCTGATCACTTAATTAATGAATTTGTTAAAAAAGATATGGAAGGAAATTTGGAAGCAATGACAGAAATATTTAAAAAAGGAGAAATTAAATGTCCTGATTGCGGAGCTTTTGATTGGACAGAAGTTAGAAATTTTAACATGATGTTTAAAACAAGAATGAATGGGATAGAAGGAGATATTTATTTAAGACCTGAAACAGCAGGAGCTATTTTTGTAGAATTTAAAAATATAATTGATTCTATGAGAGTAAAACTGCCTTTCGGAATTGCTCAAATTGGAAAGGCTTTTCGCAACGAGATTATTGCTGGTAATTTTATATTCAGAACCAGAGAATTTGAACAGATGGAAATAGAATATTTCATTAATCCCGAAACAAAATGGGAGCCTTTATTTAAAGAATGGCTTAAACAGCAAGAGAAATTTACTATGGCTTTAGGAGCTAAAAAAGAAAGTTTAAGATTTTATGAACATCCTAAAGAAAAATTATCTCATTATTCAAAAAAGACAGTTGATATTGAGTATAAATTTCCTTTCGGATTCGGTGAGTTATTTGGATTAGCGCATAGAGGAGATTTCGATTTATCTCAACATTCTAAATTTTCAAAAACAAAATTGGATTATCTAGATGCAAAAACTAACAAAAGATTTATTCCTCATGTTTTAGAGCCGACTTTTGGAGTGGATCGCGCTTTATTGGTATCCTTGTTATCGGCATATAATGAAGAAAAAACAAAAGATGGAGATAGAATTGTTATGAAATTTCCTAAAAAATTAGCGCCAATTAAAGTGGCGATATTTCCTCTTTTAAGAAACAAACCAAATCTGGTTAAAAAAGCAAAAGATATTTTCAATGATCTTAAAAAAGATTTTGTTTGTGAATTTGATGATAATGGAAATATTGGAAAACGTTATCGCCGCCAAGATGAAATTGGAACTCCTTATTGCATTACGTTTGATTTTGATAGTTTAAAGAATAAGGATGTTACAATAAGGGATAGAGATACCATGAAACAAGAAAGAATAAAAATTAAAGAAATTAAAGATTATTTAAAAGATAAATTAAATGAGTTATAAAAAAACAACTTTAAAAAATGGATTAAGGATTATCACTGTTCCTAACAAAAACACTAAAACAGCTGCAGTCTTATTATTAGTCGGAACTGGTTCTAAATATGAAACAAAAGATATTAATGGACTTTCTCATTTCTTAGAACATATGTTTTTTAAAGGAACAAAAAAGAGACCAAATACCTTAAAATTAATTGAACCATTAGATAGAATAGGCGGGCATTACAACGCTTTTACTTCTCAGGAGTATACCGGTTATTGGGCTAAAGTTGATTGTTCTCATTTAGATTTAGCTCTGGATTGGATTTCTGATATTTATTTGAATTCAAAAATAGATCAACAAGAAATAAACAGAGAAAAAGGAACGATTTTGCAAGAACTCAATATGTATTTAGATACCCCTTCAAGATACGTTTCTGATCTTTGGACTAGTTTGCTTTATGGCGATCAGCCAGCTGGCTGGAGGATTATAGGAACGGAAGATTTTATTAAAAATGCGAAAAGAGAACAATTTCTAAAATATATAAAAGAACATTATTCTTCTCAAAATACTATTATCGCTGTGGCGGGCAATATTAATCAGAAAGAAACTATAAAGAAAATAGAAAAATATTTTAAACCTATTAATAAATTAGAAAATAAAGATAAGTTTGCGGTTAGGGAAAAACAAGATAAACCTAAATCTTTAATTTATTACAAAGAAACAGACCAAACGCATTTGTATCTAGGCGTCCGCGGATATAATATTTTTCATCCTGATAAATACGCTTTAGGTTTGTTAAGTGTAATTTTAGGAGGGAATATGAGTTCTCGTCTTTGGATTTCTGTAAGAGAAAGACAGGGTTTAGCATATTATGTTGGTACGGAAGTTGATACAGATACAGATACAGGTTTTTTTGCCGCTAGAGCAGGTGTTGATAATCAAAAAGTTGAAAAAGCGATAAAAACTATTCTTGATGAATATAAGAAAATATCTCGAATAAAAATTAGCGCTGATGAATTAAAAAAAGCTAAGGATTATACAAAAGGAACATCTCTTATAGGAATGGAGTCATCAGATGAGCAAGCTTCTTTCTTTGCTTTTCAAGAACTTTTAAAGGGCAATATTTTGACATTAGAAGAAAAAATCAGTAAAATAAATAAGGTTACTGTTAATGATATTCAGAGAGTGTCTAAGGATATTTTTAGACCTGAAAATCTTAATTTAGCTTTGATTGGTCCATTTAAAGATAGTAAAAGATTTGATAATTTATTAAAAATTTAAAATGAATAATGATTCGCAGACAATTAATATTTCTTCATCAACAATTTTTAGAACTATTTTAATTTTATTAGGTTTGTTTTTTTTGTATTTAATTCGTGATATTTTAATTATTGTTTTTGTTTCAGTTATTATTGCTGCGGCTATTAATGGACCCGTAAGTTGGTTGCAGAGATATAAAATACCGCGTGTTTTAGGAGTAATTCTTATTTATCTTTTTGTCTTGCTTATTTTCGCCTTAATTGTTACTTTGATTTTTCCTGTATTAGCTGAACAAATTAAAGAATTAAATAATAATTTTCCTGAATTTATGAATAAAATTGGATTGAATGTTAATGAATTATGGGGCAGATATCAAATTGAAGGCAATCTTCAGAATTTTCTTTATGAAATGAGCAGTAAATTAACAAAAGCGACATCAAGTTTTTTCGCTACTGTTATTAGTATTTTTGGCGGATTGTTTTCAGCTGTAATTGTTTTAGTTGTCTCTTTTTATTTAGCTGTTCAAGAAAAAGGAGTAAAAAAGTTTTTAATTTCATTAACTCCAGAGGATCATAAACACTACGTCTCTGATTTAATTGATCGTATTCAAGTGAAAATAGGAAGCTGGTTAAGAGGACAATTATTATTAATGTTTATTATCGGTTGTCTGACTTTTATCGGCCTCTATTTCTTAAATGTTCCTTATGCTTTAATGTTGGCTCTATTGGCGGGATTATTTGAAATTATTCCTTATGTTGGACCTATTATCGCTGCAATTCCAGCTGTTGTTTTAGCATTTTTAGTATCTCCTTTTTTAGCTTTGTTGGTTATTATCCTTTACGTTGTTATTCAACAGCTTGAAAATTATGTTATTGTTCCTCAGGTTATGAAAAAAGCGGTTGGCTTGAATCCAATTGTTATTATCGTAGTTATGCTTATTGGTTCTAAATTAGCGGGAGTATTGGGGCTTATTCTATCTGTTCCTATAACAGCGGCTGTAGCTGAGTTTTTGAAAGATGTTAGAAAAAAGGATGCTTAATTTATTTATTTTTGAATTTATAAATTCCGTCCTTGTCAAAAAGGACGGTTTTTATATACAATAAAGCTATGCAATTGTATGTTATCGCTACTCCTATTGGAAATTTAGACGATGTGTCTTGTAGAACAATAGAAACATTGAAAAATGTTGATTTGGTTCTTTGTGAAGATACTCGTGTAACTAAAAAATTATTAGCTCGTTTTGAAATCTCTAAAAATACAATTAGTTACCATCAACATAGTAAAATAAAGAAGTTGGAATATATCTTAGAGCAAATAAAACAAGGTAAAATATTAGCTTTGGTTTCAGATGCCGGCACTCCATGCATTAGCGATCCAGGAGCTAAATTAATTGATTATTTGATTAAAAATATTCCTGATATTAAAATTATTCCTATTCCTGGTCCTTCGGCTTTAATATCTGCTTTGAGTGTTTCTGGTTTTTCAGCTGATAGATTTGTTTTTTTAGGGTTTCCGCCAAACAAGAAAAAGAGAGACAAATTTTTTGAAAACGTTTATAAACAAAAAATGACTGTTATTTTTTATGAATCAATCCATAGAATCAAAAAAACATTAGAAGAATTAAGAAATAAATTAAAGAATGAGAGAAGAATTATTATTTGTCGCGAATTAACTAAAAAATTTGAAACAATTTATCGTGGGGATATAGATAAAATTATTGAAGAAATTAATTTGTTATCTAAAAAAGAATTTAGAGGAGAGTTTGTTGTAGTAGTTGAAGGAAAATAAATATGAAGAATAAATTTTATATCACCACTCCAATATATTATGCTAATCAAGCTCCGCACATAGGTACAGCATATACCACTATTGCAGCTGATGTTTTAGCGCGATATTATCGTAAACTGGGGTTTAATGTTTTTTTTCTAACTGGAACTGATGAACATGGAGATAAAATAGCTCAGGCTGCTGAAAAATCAGGCAAAAATCCTCAGGAATTCGTTAATGAGATTTCTGATTCTTTTAAACAAGCATGGAAAAAACTTAATATTTCTTATGATGATTTTATTAGAACTACTGATGAAAATCATAAAAAAGGAGTTGAGAAGTTTTTATTAAAAATAAAGGAAAGCGGTAAGATATATCAAGATAATTACAAAGCTCTTTACTGTCCAGGATGCGAGGACTTTATTTTTAAAAAAGATTTAATTGATGGCAAATGTCCTTATCATAAAACAAAGCCAGAATTAATTTCAGAGACAAACTATTTTTTTAGACTAATAGATTTTATTCCTAAGATTAAAGAATTAATTGAAAAGAACGAATTGATAATTGAACCAGAAGAAAGAAGAAAAGAAGTTTTATCTTTATTAAAGCAAGATTTAGGCAATCTCTCAATTTCAAGGCAAAAGGTAAAATGGGGAATTGATTTGCCATTTGATAAAAAACAAAAAACATATGTTTGGATAGATGCTCTTCAAAACTATATTACCGCAATTGGTTATGAAAGCGAACCTAATAAATTTAATCAATTATGGCCAGCTGACTTGCATTTGATTGCAAAAGATATTGTTAAATTTCATGCTATTTTCTGGCCAGCTTTGCTACTAGCAACAGGATTAAAACTTCCTAAGAAAATATTTGTTCATGGATTTTTTACAGTAAACGGAGAGAAAATAAGCAAAAGTTTGGGCAATGTTATTGATCCAATCGCTTTGGTTGAAAAATACGGAACAGATACAGTCAGATATTTTCTTTTAAGAGAAATTTCTTTTGGTCAGGATGGGGACTTTAGCATTAAAAGATTAGAAGAAAGATATAATTCTGATTTGGCTAATGGTTTGGGGAATTTAATTAGCAGAGTTTTAACTTTATCAGAAAAAGTTAACGCTAAACTAGAAGAATCAGATAAAGATTTTGATTTAAAAATTAAAGAAACTAAAAAAAATTACAAAAAGACAATAGAAGGACTTAAGTTTAATGAAACCTTAGAAGAAATTTGGAAATTAATTAGTTTTTGCGATGAGTATATTGAGAAAAATAAGCCGTGGGAATTAGTTAAAAACAATCAAGAAAAAGCAAAAAAAGTTTTAGGGCAATTATTGACAGCTATAAAGGAAATTACTGATTTATTAAATCCTTTCATGCCAGAAACTTCAGAGAATATATTAAAACAAGTTAAGAATAATAAAAAAGGAGAGGTTTTGTTTTCTAGATTGTAAATTTAGTAAAAAAATAATTTTAAAAAGGTTAATCAAATACGATTAACCTTTTTAAATTCTTAGAAATTATTTTTTCTTTATTCAGGCAGAATAGCGAAAGTATTATTGAAACGATTAATATAATTAAATAATCCGATAACTGAAACGATTTCAACTAATTGTGCTTCATCTAATTTTTCTTTAAGCTTATTTAATATTTCCGGATGATCAAGGTGTCCATCAACTGTAACATCTTTAACTAAATCTAGAATTTCTTTTTCTTTTTCAGGAAGGTTTTCAGATTTTTTTATATTTTCTATCATTTCATCGGAAGCCCCGAGTTTTTTCAGCATTTTTATTGTAACATCAACGCAGAAAGGGCATTTTAATGTTTCAGAAACAGTATAGGCAATTTTCCATTTTAAATATGGTTCAACTTTATCTTCCGCCATTATTACTTTGAATAATTCTGTGAATTCTTTTAAGATTTCAGGACAATGAGCCATCACCTTGACCCATTCAGGAACCTTGCCTGAGTTTTTTTCAAAATTTTCGTATGTTTCTTTAATAACGTCTTCTATTTGATCTTTTTCTAATAATGATATTATGGCCATATTTTTAATTTATTTTTTCTTTATTATACCAAAGAATTTTAATCTTGAAAATAAAAAGAAAATGAATTAAGATAACTTTAATGTCTAAACCTTTATTAATTGATACTCATACTCATATTAATTTTAATGCCTTTAAGAAAGACGGAGATGAAATAATTCGTCGGGCTCTTGATAATAATATTTGGATTATTAATGTCGGAGCACAATATAGCACTAGTAGACGAGCTGTTGAATATGCTGAAAAATATAAAGAAGGTGTTTACGCTATTGTTGGACTTCATCCAAGTCATGTTTATGAAAATACAAATAAAAAAACAGAATGGGAAAAAGGCGGAGAAAGAGAGTTTGAAGAGTTTAAACCAGAAAAGTATATTAAATTATTAGAAAGTTCAAAAGCTGTTGCTGTTGGAGAAATTGGATTAGATTATTATGATGAAATTTCAGATGAAGAAAAAGATAAACAGAAACAAGTTTTTTTAGAACAAGTTGATTTAGCTAGACAAATTAATAAGCCAATTTGTATTCATTGTCGCAAGGCCTATGATGATTTAATTGATCTTTTAGAAATGTTTAATTTTGGATGCGCTCATTGTCCAATGGCTTGTTCTGGCGATTCTAAACTTAAAGGCGTTGTTCATTGTTTTATGGGACGGTTATCTCAAGCTAAAAAATTGATAGATATGGGATTTTACATTAGTTTTAATGGATTAATAACCTACGCGCGCGATTATGATAAAGTTATAAAAGAAATTCCTTTAGATAAAATTGTTTTGGAAACAGATGCTCCTTATTTGACTCCAGAACCATATCGCGATAAAAGAAATGAACCAGTTAATGTAAAATATGTTGCGGAAAAAATAGCTGAAATAAAGAAAATTAAGTTTGAACAAGTCGCTAAACAAACAACTAAAAACGCAAGAGAATTATTTGGGATATAAGAATCAAATTCCTTTTAATAAATTTACAATATGTTTTTTATATCCAATCTGATCACTAATAGAATTAAAAACTTCTAACGCTATAATATCTCCAAAAACAAATTTTGGTAATGTTTTTAAATATTCAAATTCTTCAAGCAACGATATAGTATGTATATCTCTTTTTTCTTGATAAGAGTATCCGTTAAGATGATTGCACTTAAAAAGATTCTTTTTTTCTCTTTTATCTACTATATATTCAAATTCCTTTGACCATCTTTCTTCGGCTGATTTAAAATGCGATAAATCTATACAAAATCCTCCAATTTTGCTGATATCTACATTTTTAGGAATATTATTATTATAATTCATTTCCAAATATAGGTATCGATGATAACCATTCCATTTAGGTAGCTTATCAAAAGAGTCTTCATGTATAGTGAGACAAGGATTATTATATTTTTCGCGCAGATATTTCAATTCGTTTCTTTTCATATCATTTCTGATATGAATTAATGGAATTTTTTTAATACAGCTTTTTTCAAGCGCTTTATATATTTTTTCTCGTTGAGGTTTCTCGTATATTTCAAGAAATAGAGCGACTGTATCTATCCCAAAAGAATTTATTTCATTTATTTTGGTTTGCCAATCCTTTTCTGTTTTGCCAGTAATGCTTAAGAATATATTTTCTGAAAAATCCTTTTTAATCATACTAAACTAGGATCGATTTTAATTTTATTGTTGTATATTATAACACTCTTTCTGAAAAATTAAAATTTAATAGCTTGAAAAAACAAAGGATATTAGGTATATTTAATTTACTATGCAAAAGTATAATCCTCAAAGAATAGAGAAAAAATGGCAGAAAAAATGGGAAGATCAAGATTTATATAAAGCTGTTGATTTTTCTAAAAAGCCAAAGAAATATATAATGGTTGAATTTCCTTATCCTTCAGGAGATGGTTTGCACGTTGGTCATGTTAGGAGTTATAGCGCCCTAGACGCTTTGGCAAGAAAAAGAAGAATGGAAGGTTTTAATGTTCTTTATCCTATGGGCTGGGATGCTTTTGGTTTGCCTACTGAAAATTATGCCATAAAAACAGGAATTCATCCTGAAAAAGTCACTAAAGCTAATATAAAAGTTTTTAAAAAACAAATGAAATCTTTAGGGCTTTCTTTTGATTGGTTCAGAGAAATTAATTCAACTGATCCTGATTATTACAAGTGGTCTCAATGGATATTCTTGCAATTTTTTAAAAAAGGATTAGCTTATCAATCCGAGATGCCAATTAATTGGTGTCCAAGTTGTAAGATTGGATTAGCTAATGAAGAAGTCATTAATGGGAAATGTGAAAGATGCGGAGCTCAAACGGAGAAAAAAATAATTAAGCAATGGATGCTTAAAATTACAAAATATGCCGACAGATTAATTGAAGATTTAAACAAAGTTGATTATGTTGAGAAAATAAGAACGCAGCAAATTAATTGGATTGGAAGGAGTTATGGAACAGAAATTATTTTTAAAGTTGCTAATTCAGATAAAAAAATTAATGTCTTTACAACTAGAGCAGATACAGTTTTTGGAATAACTGCTATGATTTTAGCCCCGGAACATCCTTTGGTTCAAGAATTGACTCTTGATGAAAATAAAAAAGATGTTGAAAAATATATTTTAGAATCAAAAAAGAAAAGCGAATTTGAAAGAACTCAGTTAGAAAAAGAAAAAACAGGCGTCTTTACTGGATCTTATTGTGTTAATCCTGTTAATAGTGAAAAAGTTCCTATTTGGGTAAGCGATTATGTTATCGCTACTTATGGCGGAGGAGCTGTTATGATTGTTCCAGCTCATGATAAAAGAGATTACCAATTTGCCCAAAAATACGGTATCAGAATTAAAGAAGTTATTTCTGGTGGAGATATTTCCAAAGAGGCATATGTTGAATATGGAAAACTAATCAATTCAGAAAAATTTAACGGATTGTCTTCTCAAGAAGCGATTAAAAAAATTACTCAATGGCTAGCTAATAAAAATCTTGGCAAAAAAACGGTTCAATATAAGTTGAGAGATTGGATATTTTCAAGACAACATTACTGGGGAGAGCCGATTCCTATTATCCATTGTTCTAAATGTGGAATTATTCCGGTTCCTGAAAAAGATTTGCCAGTTAAATTGCCTTATGTGGAAAAATATGAACCAAGCAAAACGGGTGAATCGCCTTTGTCTAAAATGAAAGAGTGGGTTAATGTAAAATGTCCTAAATGCAAAGGATTGGCTAAAAGAGAAACTGATACTATGCCTAATTGGGCAGGTTCTTCGTGGTATTTTTTAAGATATATAGATCCTAAAAATAACAAGGAATTTGCGAATTACAAGAAGTTGAAATACTGGTTGCCGGTTGATTTGTATAATGGAGGAATGGAACATACAACTCTTCATTTGCTTTATTCTCGTTTTTGGCATAAATTCTTGTATGATTTAAAATTAGTTCCGACGACAGAGCCATATCAACGCCGTTATTCTCATGGAGTAGTTTTAGCTGAAGACAGTCGTAAAATGAGTAAAAGTTTTGGAAATGTTATTAGGCCTGATGATGTTATAAAAGAATATGGAGCTGATACTTTGCGCGTTTACGAAATGTTTATGGGTCCCTTTGACCAAATGATTAATTGGAGTACTAAGGGTTTGCAAGGATGTTTTAGATTTTTAAATAAAGTTTGGCAAATATTTAATAATGATGAAAAAATAGGCAATAAAACAAGCAAAGAATTAATTAATAAATTACATCAAACAATTAAAAAAGTAAGTAATGATTTAGATGAAATGAAATTTAATACCGCTATTGCTGTTATGATGGAATTATTAAATAAATGGCAAGAACCAAAAATGATTTTATCTAAAAATGATGCTCAAATATTTTTAAAATTATTATCTCCTTTTGCTCCTCATATTTCTGAAGAACTTTGGGAAAAATTGGATAAGAAAAAAAGCGTATTTAAAGAGAAATGGCCACAATATGATAAAAAATTGATTCAAGAAGATACTTGGCAATTGATTATTCAGATTAATGGCAAAGTTAGAGAAAAAATAGAAGTTAATAAAAATATTTCTGAAAATGAAGCAAAAAAAATAACCTTATCGCAAGATAAAGTTAAAAAATGGATAGGCAATAAAGAACCTAAAAAAATTATCTATATTCCTAAAAGATTAATAAATATAGTTGTTTAATATAAAAGACCGCGGAAGCTTTTCGCTTTCTCGGTCTTGACTGAAGGATTAGAGGGTGTTAGCGACCTGATAAAAATGTTCCATTGAGAATGGCTTTTCAATAATGGCGTTTGCCGGCGCAATGTCTGAAGGGAGAGGAGTTTCTGCTGTCATAATAACAATGGGGATTGTGGGATTTTTTTTCTTCATTTCTTTCGAAAATTGGAAACCATTCAT
>Ga0210057_1006678_pt1 | contig 14258 bp, 18 predicted proteins | sample CryGeyCG2114_010_2_FD_183968 | JGI IMG/M metagenome (GOLD analysis project Ga0210057, IMG submission 183968) | Groundwater microbial communities from aquifer - Crystal Geyser CG10_big_fil_rev_8/21/14_0.10 (SPAdes) (version 2) | ecosystem: Environmental > Aquatic > Deep subsurface > Groundwater ... | reverse complement strand
TTTCCGTTGGAATTCTACCGGCAGAAGTGTGCGGCTGACAAATTAGACCACGCTTTTCAAGTTCAACCATCTCATTGCGAATCGTAGCTGAAGAAACTTTTAACTTACCTTGAGAAGCTAATGGTTTAGAACCAACAGGTTCTGCGGTTTTAGTATATTCAGAAACTATCGTATTAAATAATTGTGACTTTCTCTTGTCTAATTCCATAATTCTTCTATTAGCACTCTTCATCATTGAGTGCTAATATATTGTAGCATTCCATTTAAAACTGTCAATAGAAGTTGTGGATAATTATCTAACAATAAAATAAATGCTCTAATGTTTATATGAAATATATACTTAAAAACATAGAATTGTGGGATTATAATGGGAAAGATTTGCCAAGTCTTATTCAAGGTAATTCATTTATAATCAAACATATAAATAAAAAATATACAGTTAAAGAATTTGAAGTCCTATTGAGCTATATATACAATGAATTAGAAAAAGATGGTTGGCATATATTAGCAACCATGAACCCCTTATATCCTGATCTAGGCTTCACTGTATTAAGTATAGATATATCAAAAAATCTAATATCAACTCAAGAAAACAAAACTAATTCAAATAATCCAAGGTTAAATGTTTTAGTTGAGAAACACAAGAGTTTATCTAAAAAATTATTTAGTCAAAAATTACCTAATATAAAACATCAAACAATCAAAAAAATACTTTATTCACAAGATAATAAATTACGTAGTGTGGAAGATGAAATTCATAAATTTATATTAAGGAATAATTATATTTTTAAACTAACAATAAATAATATCTCATACAATGATTTATACGCGATGCGATGGGCAAACAAAAATAATAAACTCTTGGATATAATTATTAGTATTCTAAACACAAAAAATGAACGTAATAAAAATATGGCTCTACTAATATTAATACCCATGATAAAAGAGTTGCCTACTGAGATGCAAAATAAAATATTTAATATACTAATATCAACAACTTTACGCTATCCTTGTTCGGCTGTTAGAAATAAGGCCCTATCCCTCATTTCATTATTACCCACTAATTTACTAATACTAGATGATAAGATGATGGAATTTATAAATATAATAGCAAATAGCGACCAAGTAAATTCATCATTTCCATCCATGAAAATTATGAAAAAAATTTTAAAGATAGACATTTAATAAATTTATGACAAAAGGAGGGTAAAATGAAAATTGTTTATACAATTATGCAAATAATTGCTAGTATTTACACCGCTTTTATTTCATTTACCCTACTTATACAACATGAGGGTAAATGCGAGATAGAATGGGTTACACATACCCTAAATTTCGCTAAAAATTGGTGGATAATGAGCATAATAGCAATTATACTAGCATTCATTGCTTTATTCCGTTATGCACGCTATGAGGACCGATTTTACAAGGTTTAATAAGAAAGCCCTACACAATTTGTAGGGTTTTTCTATTATTGTTAACCTTGCAGCAATAAGGTTTACACTTTACAGTATAGTATTTAGGCTATTAAGTAATAATATTAAGCCTAAAACACCTATGAATAAGTATGATTCAAGATATATGCAATTACAACAAGAAAAATTAGAGTGTATACTCTTTAAAAGACAAACAATAGTATCTGTAGCTAGAGATCTATCTGTTTCACGTCAAGCAATACATAAATGGTTAAGTAGATACAAAAGGTATGGCACAGAGGGTTTGTATAGACAAAAGAGAAAAACAAGCTACATAGCCCATAATAGAACCTCAGAAGTAATGGAAACACTCATTAGTATACTAGCTAGACAATATCCTTCTGATGGAGTAGAAACGCTCTCAGATAGATTACAGTATGAATATAATACGACTCTTCATCCAACTACGATATATAGGATATTAAAGAGAAATGATATAAGGTATACAAATCAATATACTCAAACTAAAAAAAGATGGAAAAAGAAACTCTTTTCTCATGCAATAGCAGGTTTAGAGCTTCAAATGGATACTAAGTATCCATTTGGCTATAAACAAGGTAAGGTTATATATACTATTATAGATGACGCTTCTAGATGGGTATTTGTTTGGAGCTATGATACAGCTAATGCTTTAAATACAGTGGACTTTGTAAAGAAAGTATTAAAAAGAGCTCCCTTTGCTATACAGAAGATTAGAACTGATCAAGGAAGAGAGTTTTTAAATAAAGAAGTAGATAATATATTGCAGGAGTATAATATTATACATAGAAAGAATACTCCTTATTGTCCTGAAGAAAATGGTAAAATAGAAAGGTTCCATAAAACCTTAAATCAAAAGGCTTTAAGATATGGTTTTTCTCCTAATGAGTCTATAGATAGTATGCAATACAAGTTAAACCTATTCATGCACTACTATAATTACCAAAAGAGACATAGAGGGCTTGGTATGGATGGTTTAACACCAATACAAAAACTAAATGAGCTAGCAAGTGTAAACCTTTCGCTGCAATGCTACAATAGTTGACAAAATATGATATATAGGCTATACTGACATAATTGAACATTACAACAAATCAGAAACCAGGAGGAATACATGGAACTGTTAAAAGAGCTCTTAAAAGGAATGTGGCAAGGATTGCAAAACATGGCAATCTTTTACATCTTCATCGTACTTTTCGCATTCGTTTTGTATGTTGGCGGAACTGGCGGTCCCGGTTATCTGCTAATTTTTGTAAGAGAAAATTGGCAGTTTAATCTCACCACCTTCATCATCGCTATACTGGGAGTTAAAAAAGCTCTCAAAGATGAAAAGAAAGAATACTCCACTGAATAACTAAAACACTAAAAACAAAAAAACCCTCGGCAATGTCTTGGGTTTTTTTCATTTACTTATATAATTCTGGTTTGATAAACTTTGTTAAAGCGTAGAGAACTCCATCTTCAAAAGATTGTTGTCTAGGTTTAAGGCCTCCTGTTAATGTTCCGACAGCTCCTTGCCCTTGTTTAGTATTCTCTTTATGTAAAATATCATCCATGACGGGGCCAAGTTCTTCACCAGCTCTTAATCTATCCGCGATAGACTCTGGTAATAATATATGTCCACCAGAACCAATGCCAATCTCCCCTTCTCTATTAACAACAGCGACCCAGCCAGTTAAAAACATTTTTCCATCAATAGTTGCTACTGATCCTTCTAAACCAAATCCATAATCTGCATCAGCGAGCTCTCTTGTTTTCACAGCTCTATTAATTGCCCCTTTAATAGATTCATCTTCACTCATTGGTTGATGAGATATTCCAGAGTCAACATCAAAATTTACAACCTCAACATCTTGCCACACTTTTTTTGCAACTTCTTCGCAAGCCTTAATTTTAACAGGGTTAGCGCTACCCACAGATATTTTAACCATATATTTTTTTCTTATTAATATTTATTAAAGCCTCCTGATTATCTTCTATTTGAAATTTATTTCTTTTAATAAAACCACACTTTAAACATTTATGAATAATAAATATATCTCCTTTTTCCATAGTACTGTCTGATGGATACATCAAGCCTTTACACTTTTCTAATCTATCCCCCGGATGAACATCTACATGTTTGGAATATAAACAACTGGGACAATGATTTGTATACCCATTACCTTTAACTGCTTTACCACAGTTTTCACAAATAAAATCCTCTTTAGTTCTTGTAAATTTTCTGAACATTATTATAGATTACCACTATATTCTAATAAAGTATCAACTTGTTTTACTAACTTAATATACTTTTTCTGATCTAATATTTTTTTTAAATTAGTTGGCATATCCAAAATCTCTTGTACTGTAAAAATACCATTATGTAATAAAAAATTCTTTGTTTTTTTATCTATATTTAAAATAGTAACGGGAAATACAGACTGATCTTGAATCAATCTTTCTAAGCTATATTGATTGGGATAGCGCCAACCACTTAAAATAATATTCTTGGCAGCAGCATAACGTTTAGCATGATCTGAAAACTTAGTATTAACAAAAAGCCAAGCACCATAAAAATTATACTTGGTTGTTTTTTTCTTATAACCATCTTGTATATCTTCAAGTCTGGCTTGAACTCTTAAAATCTCACCCAAACCGGTATCATTATGGAAGTCATAGTGATGTTTACATTCGATTAACCATTGTTTATTATCCTTAGTTGCAATTACATCTACTTGATGTTCTACGGATGCTCCCGGAATAATTTTATTCCATTCTGTTGTATAACCATAATATGAAAAAACCTTAGCCGTATATTTTTCCCATTCTTCTGGTTGCAGATCAGATAGAGAACGACGCAAAGAATACACCTGAGCAGTTGAGTGCATTTTAGCTCCTTTTAATTCTTTGTATATCAGATCGTATATCTGATTAGTTGTTACCTTCGGTGGTAACTTATCTATTACAATTCTAGCTATTTCATTAGCCATAACAGTATTAGCACCCGATCGTTTAACCGAACTAACTAATTTTTTGAAACTAAATTGTCTTAAACTACCATCTGCTTTTATTATATATACTTGTTTCATATTTATTGAATTATTTGTTTAGCTGCCTGCCAAAAACTATCATTGGTATGAACAGTTTTTAACCAATACCACCATTCTCCGCCCCATAAATATATGGTATCAAAACCGATACGTTTTGCATAATTAATACTATCTTCAAATCTAACTATATTCATGCTTTTGAATTGATCCTCCAGAGAAACATCAATAATAGATTCATTGGTCCATGGCTCTAATTGTAACTCCGAAATAAAGGCCTTCTCTAACTGAGTACTTTTTTCTAATACTTTAAATTTAAAAAAATAATAAGCTGGTGGCAAAGGATAAATAAAATCCCCATATGTTTTATTCCACACATATCTATAAATACTTGTTCCTAAAATCGGATTCAAAGAAGCGGACTTTCGCCACGTAGATAATTCTCCACTATCTGTCATAATTGTTGGCCTATCATCTAATGAACGAACTAATTCTAATTTCTGGATATAAAATTCATCGGTTGTTTCCGGACACTCACCAAACACAGATAAAAATGGTTCATTTTCTACTTGCCAACCTATAATATTATCATACTGTTTAAAATGATTAACAACTTCTTTTATCATATCTAATTCCGCTTTCATTTGATCATTTCTAGATAGCTCATCCACCCAGGGAGCTTGATGACATTCTGGCCAACGTGGTTGCCTTCTACCAACAACTAAAATTATATCTGCATTGCCATACTCCGCTCTTCTAACCAACCAATCTAATTCTGTTAAATCATACTTACCAGCACTTAATTCAATATCATCCCAATAGGCCATCAAACGGAATTTCTTTATTCCTAAATCATCTATTAAATTTACAAATGCATCTTGCCAGTTTAAACCTAATTCTTTGGCATATTTTTGACTATAAGTCATGCCATATTTAATATCTTTATTCTTACCAAAATCTAAAGAATAAACAATGATTAAAAAAATTAGTATTAACACAACAATACTAATAATAATCACGTACTTTCGTTTCAAACGAGCAACTTGCTTTCTTTGCAATAAATTAAATAATCTACTAAACATACTAAACTATAAAAAACATTCCAATAGCTATTAATAAAATAGCCACAACTTTTTGAATAATTACCTTTTTATGTAAATCCTCATCTAATAGATTTGGATACTTTTTGGCTAATAAAAATACGAGCAAGAATAAAAATACGTACTGTAAGCCCTGCAAAGCATTAACTAGTGTTACACTACCCATTGAGATTGCCCAGTTAATCATAACAAAAGATAAGGCCCCCGCACCCTGTCCAAGTATAAAAGCGATGGTAACGCCTTTTTTAGCATTAACGGTATTGTGAAAAATAGCTGTTCTTTGATTTTTACTTAATAGAAATGTTGAAGCTGCTATAAACGATCCAATTCTAATCCAAATAAATCCTGAAATAAAATCTACATTATTAAATACATACTTTGTTAAAACAAAAGAAGCTGCAAATAAAAAAGAAGATAATACTGAAAGCCAAAACATTTTAGCACGAGATTTTGTACTTTTACCAGATTGAATAGTAATAAATATTCCGCCAATCAGAATTAATGCAAAAGCTAATATTTGGTTAAATAATAATCTCTCATCTAAAAGAAAGAATGCTAAAGCAAAAACAAAGATTGGCTGTAAACCCCCAATCAAAGGAGTGACTCTAGATACTTCATCTTTAACAAGCGCTATAAACATAAATAGCAAACCAAGAGTAAATAATATACCAGCTAGTGCACTTACTAAAAACATATTAAGGCCTATCCAAGAAAAACCAAATGGTGCTAATAGAAATACAGCTAAGCCCAAAAATGTAATATAAAAAGTATATACCGCTGGATTTGGTATATCTTTGTTTAATAAAGATTTATTAATTACTGAAGAAGCTCCATTTAATAAATAACCAATTGTAACAATAAATATCCACATATTAATCTTTAACCGTTATTTCACCAAGCGTAACATGCCCAACAAATTTTAATAAATGATGAGGTATGCCATTATTCCTTGCAATATCTGCATAGACTAAGGCCGACTCACGTACTGTCCTCTTTTGAGTTTTAAAATCTACATCAACCAAACCAAAACGTGCATTATATCCTTTTTCCCATTCCCAATTATCTAATAATGACCAATAAAAATATCCCTTAACTGGCGCCCCTGCCTGTATAGCATGATAAAGCTCTTTTACATAAGAAACAATAAAACGACTACGCCGACTATCTTTCTCAACTGCTATACCATTTTCTGTAATATATATGGGTAATTTATACTTTGACATATCCATCACAACGTCAAATATTCCTGGTGGATATATTTCCCAACCGACATCTGACGACTCTCTTCTCTCTTTTCTAATATCTGTAAAAAACTGAACCTGAGAAAATCTTGCTTTTGCAATCCGATAATGAAAATAATAGTTTAAACCAATGAAATCATGACAATTTTTTGTTAGATGCATAAACCAATGATTCCATACCATATCTACTCCCTGCATAAATGCATAATCTTTAAATGAATGCTTATTATATATTTGGTAAGAAGAAACATTGTTAGCAAAACCAACTTTAGCCTTAAATTTATCTTTATCCAATAGATTATGAATAGATCTATATGCTAAAATATGAGCTTTTGCCATATTACGCACCACTCTATTAGTTTTAATTGGCGATTTCATTTGCGGTGGCCAAACACCAGCAATATACCCTTGAGATGCATAAACCAATGGCTCATTAATTGTTACCCAAAAATCTATCAAATCACCAAGGTGTTTTATCATCATCAAAACATAAGATTGGAATATTTCAGGAGCTTCTTTTTGCAACCAACCACCACTATTCACAAACCACATTGGATTTGTAAAATGATGTAAAGTAACCATTGTTTTCAAACCTTTGTCTCTGGCGGATAATAATACTTTACGATAATGTTCAACTTCTTTCATATTCCACTCATTGTCCTCTGGCTCAACCCTACTCCATTCGATAGATAAACGATGTGCATTTTGTTGTAATTCTTTAGCTAATGAAAAATCAGCATCGTATCTATTATAATGATCCGCTGCCACACCAGACACCTGATGATCATCAGCAAGTCCTTCTTGCTCCCAAGCCCACCAATCATTATTAATATTATTACCTTCAACTTGATGAGATGACGTTGAAGATCCCCATAAAAAATTAGGAGGAAATTTTAAAACAGCCTCATCTTGAGACTCTTCTAATAATAATTTTCTTAATTTATCTTTTTTATTATTTGAAATTGGCATTATTTTCTAACCATAAGGCAGCTGCACCCATCGCACCACCTTTGTCTCCTAATTTAGATTTTAATACTGGTACACTATATGACCTGGGAGATAATATATTACTTTTCATGCTTAATTTAGCTGATTTAATAATGAATTTATATGCTTCACTAACACCACCACCCAAAACAATAATTTCCGGATCAAATATATTCACAATATTAGCCAAACCAAAACCTAAATAATGTCCAAGCTCTGCATATATTTTTTGAGCTAATTTGCTACCGGACTCAGCTGCTTGTTGTATCACCAAAGCATGCTTTGAAGAGCGTCTTCGTAAAAACTTGATAGAAGCATATTGTTCAAGTTCTCCTTTCTTACGCGAACCCTCAACACCATTAAAATTAATTATCATATGCCCTATTTCACCAGCAGATCCACGATGACCCGTCAAAAGCTTAACTTTATTTCCATGACGATAAACAATACCACCGCCGACACCAGTACCTAAAGATAACAGAACCATTGACTGTCTACCCTTTCCGTGTCCCCATATCATCTCAGCTAAAGCCATAGCATTTGTATCATTTTCAATACGTACTGGTAAATTAAATCTAGATTTCAAAGTTTTAATAAAGTCTATATTTTTGATAATACTCAAATTTGGCGGAACTATAATCTTTTCTCTTTTCTCATCTAATACACCCGGTAAACCAATGCCAATACCAGTTATTCTGTATTTAGGATAATCTTTAATTAACAGCTCAATATGTGCAATTAAAGTAGCTAAAAACTCTCGAGATGTTTTAAAACTCTTAACTAAATATTTATCTTCAATTATTACCTTATTTCCATATAATAATATTAGCTTAACCTTTGTTCCACCAATATCTATACCGATAATAAGATCCTTTGTATTCTTTGCCATAAGTGTATATATTATATCATTTTTGCCTTAAATTAATAAACCCCTGAATCATTTCAAGGATTGTATATGTCTACCTTTTAACCAAACATTAATAACTCCGGTTTAAACAAAAGCAATATTCCAAGTATTAGTATTATTACACCACCAATTAGCTTCACATATAATGAATACTTACTACTAATGCCAAAGGCCTGAACTGTAAACATGGCAATAAAAAATACTATAATATCATCCAACATGAAAATAAATATATACCAGATTAAGTACAAATAGTAAGTCAATGTTGGTAGTTCAGATAAAACTAATACTTGCGTATAGATTGCCGGTAAACCGGCTGAACACATTAATTCAATTAAATTAACAGCTGCTGCTAATAAAATAATACCAATCAAAGCTAGCCAAAAGTTTTCTTTGACAACTATATTTTTTAGTTTAGTAAATACTTTCTTTTTCTTTTCACTATCTTCAACAATACAACCAGTCTTATGTCTCCACCATGAACGTAAACTAAAATAACCTGAACCAATAGCAACCAGACCAACTATTATACGGATAATAGCTATCATACCAACAAATAAGAAAAAATTTAACCAAGCTGCTAAGAAAAGAAAGTATACAAAGCCAGAAGCAATAATGAAGGCTAATCCTAATGTCCAACGACGTCGTTTATTTTCCATGCCCAATAATAGAGATATTAAAAATAATAATACCCACATCGCGCAAGGATTAAAGCCATCTAAAAAGCCAATTGCTGTTGTTAAACCAAATAATGACATCTTACCCGCACCACTACCCAAACCTACTTTACCAAATAATGGCAAATCAACTGTATGCTGGGCAAGCTTTTCATTTAAATTATTATCCTCTTTAGCTGGTTTAGAAATATTATTATTTAATACTCCAATCTGTAGCATGACATCTGTGCAACCATTTATCTCACACATCTCAACTAACTGTTCAATTTGCTGGCCAGTTGTTTCAGCGCTACCATAACCAACAACGTATTTATCTCCAATTACAAAAAATGGCACTCCACCAACATTAACATTCAAATATTGACCTACTTCACTTAATAATTTAGCATTCTCTTTACTTCCCCACACTTCATACCTTCTAATCTCCAGATTTGGCTTACTTTTTTCTAATTGATCCAAAAATGGTTTAGCTTCAGCACAATGAGGACAACCATCTCCCCAAAAATAGTTTATAGTAACTTGACCAGCAACTGGCGCAGCTTGAACAGACAGGCCACCAAATGCTGAAGTTATTAAAACAAAGGCAAATATTATATATACTAACTTTTTCATGGTTACTTATCTTTATAGTTATTAATTAAATCTAGTAAGTCCTTTTCAGAAACTTCACCTAGTTTTCTGTCTATTTCCTCCTCCTTATTATTTAAAAATATAAAAGTAGGATATTCTTTTAATTCATATTTTTCTATCATTTCTGGAAATTCATCAACATCAAAATACTCGGTATTTAACCATTCATTCTCTTTTTCAATTTTATTCCAGCGTGGTCTCATCACCAAACAACCCGAACACCAGACTGCACCAAATTTTAATATTTTCATTATTTTTTAACAAAGATAGTTTGCGTCGGATAGGCAAATTCAATTTTTTCATTAGCAAACTGTTTCTTAATTTCTAAATTAATTATTTCTCTGTCCTTTAAATATTTATTATAATCACTACCCTTAAAAAAGAATACAATATCAAACACTAAACTAAAATCTGCAAACTCTTTAAATGAAGCTCTGTCAAATCGACATTCGTCTACAGAGCTAATTATCTTCTCAATCATCCCAGGAATCATTATTAATTTAGCACTGTCAGTTTCATAGGCGACTCCTAATGTAAATTGCGTTCTTCTTTCTGTAATTTTTCTATAATTTTGTATATGAGCATTGGTCAGTTCTTTATTAGATATAACAACTTCTTCGCCATGTACGGATAATAGTCTAGTTGTTTTAATACCTATTTTAGTTACTGTTCCCATCATATCTGCAATAACAATATAGTCTCCCACTTTAAATGGTTGATCAATATATATAACAAAGGATGAAAAAACATCTTCTAATACATTTTGCAAAGCAAAGGCAATGGCAATACCACCAATGCCCAAACCGGCAATTAAAGCAGAAACATTAAAACCTAAATTAGATAAAATTAATACCCCACCAATAATCCAAACTAATATCTTAATTAATTTACTAAACAAACACATCTTATGTAGGTCTAATTCTTCACCATCACCACTTTTCTTTATCATAGTTTTCTTTAAAACAAAGTCTACAATTACCAATACAGACATAATTATTTGCCAACTGAAAACTACAACAAAAATATAATTAGCAACTCTAATAAATGAGTCGTCGACAACTAAATATTGCATAGCAATAAAAGCAGATAATACTAAATAAAACAACCAGGTTATCTTATTTAATACTACAATTAATGCATCATCATAATCTGTATTAGTTTTCTTAGCAATCCTTTTTAGCCTTGCTACTAAGACTAATTTAAAAGTTCTAAATACTATAATTGCAAGAATAAATATTACTAAAAATATAACATAGTCTTGTATTGGATTGTTCCAATAAATCATAGATAAATAATTCATAAATACATTAATTACTATTAATATATATATTCTATAGCAAAAATAACATTTTGACTAATAAAAACACCCGACTCTCAGCACAATGAGAATCGGGTGTATAAATAAATATTACTATTTATTTAGCTAAACTCTTAACAGCCTTAGCTGGATAGTACTTAACTTTTCTTTTAGCTGAGATGCTAATCTTTTCCTTAGTAATTGGATTGATGCCCATTCTAGCTTTACTTTCAAAAACTTTAAATTTACCAAAATCTTTGATAAATACTTCCTTTCCACTTTGCATTTGAGACTTGAATTCTTCAAACATCCATTCAACAATCTCAACGCCTGTTTTTTTGTTTACTTCTTCGAATTTATCTGCCATCATTTGGCCTAAATCCTTTTTAGTAATTTTTGGAGCTGCCATAATTTTTTGCTTAATTATTAGTAAAATTAATTCTTAACTGGATTATATTATAACGTAAATCGTCAAAAGATAGCAATACATGCATCTTTATAAAAACTGTGCATAACTTTTATCTATATATTTGGCTAAACTTAGCCAATAAAATGAAAAGACCCGATATTATCAGGTCTTAACTTTTGATTCTTCGTAATCCATTTCATCAGATAATTCAAATAATCTCTGATGTAATACTGGATCTTTTGTTGAATTTAGTAATGCAGTCAACTGACCAACACAACCATCATCAAGCATTGCCTCCTTAATTTCTCTATCTGAGGAATTGTTCACAATTTTCTCACCAAGTTGTGTCCTCAAACTACCACCTTTAGAAACAAAGGTCTTAATTGGATTATCCATGCTTACCTCCTAAATATGTACGTAAATACTATTTAACAAATATATACTATTAAGTCAAACAAAAAAAGACCTTAAAAGGTCTGTATGTAGATTTTTGCTTGGGCCCGAAGGGTTAAGCGAAAATCTGAAAAGGAGTAACAATGTGAGTCAAGTGAAATGATCATGGAACATGAGCATAGAACGGCGAACATTGCTTACGACGTACTGGCAGGGGCGGTAGGAATCCTGCCTACGGCAGGCTAGCAAACCCACGCTAGAGGTTTTGTCTGCCTACGGCAGATCTGCCGTAGGCAGAGAGACTTAATAATTCATATTATTTTGGCAGGGGCGCAAGGACTTGAACCCTGGCTAACGGTTTTGTCTGCCTACGGCAGATCTGCCGTAGGCAGAGAGACTTAATAATTCATATTATTTTGGCAGGGGCGCAAGGACTTGAACCCTGGCTAACGGTTTTGGAGACCGTCGTGCTACCAACTACACTACGCCCCCATCAGAATAATACGAACACCTCAACCAGTATTGTCTATTCCTGCGCATCTTGATCAACAGTGCTCTTTAACTCTTCAACAGATAATTTAAACTTATCTATTAATTCGGGGAATTTGCCAAATATTAATTGAAATCTATCTGTTGTTTCACCAGAAGTTTCATCAAATGTTGGCGTGCCTCCAGTATACATTGTACCCTCCGGGTCACCATACTCATTTAAACTCTGGCTTAATAACCAATTATCTATTTGTAATTGAATATCTTTAGGTAAATTTGATGCTAAACCTTTTATTTCTTCAGCCGAATAATTTTTAACATTATCTTTGATTTCATTAATAGCTTGATTGGCAACATCCTGACCTATTTCTTGAATCTTATCTCCACTTCGCCAACCTTGCCACCAAGTATCTATTTTATCACCATAAAAATAATTTACTGCTATTAAAATTATTGCTAGTATAAAAAGCTTACGCATCATAATTTATTTAGTTTCTTTATGTAAAGTATGTTTCTTACAGTGAGTACAGAATTTCTTCAATTCTAATCTATCTTTAATCACTTTTTTATTCTTGCGACTGTGATAGTTTACCCGCTTACATTCAGTACATTCAAACTTTATCATGTTGTCCTGTGACATATTTTTAATTCACTTATTTAATAAACCCGAGCACGTCTTGGCTCTCGTAGAGAGTAAGCGTGCGAGGAGATGAATAACTTGCTGAGCAGTGAAATGAGACAGACTTGTTCTGTCACATGAAACGGCGCAAGCAAGTTAAGAATCTGTGGAGCCAGCGAGAGGATTTGAACCCCTGACCTGCGGTTTACAAAACCGATGCTCTACCAACTGAGCTACGCTGGCTAATTTATGCCTCAGAATAATAATAAATTATGAGACAAATGTCAAACCCTCCTTTTAGAAAAAAGGAGGGATTTAAGTAAAAATTAACAATATTTCTTTAAAATTCTATTTCTGTTTTCCATAAACCATGTAAATTGCAGTATTCCCGAGCGATAACTAAACCTGTAGCTTTTACATTAAATACTGCTTCTGGCTTATCACCAGGTGATAAATACTGTAAATAATGAACCTTACCAACTATTAGTTCAATCCATTCAATGTAGTGACTCTCCTCCATCGGATGCTCGACTGAACCAATTTCAACTTTAATACCTTCATCTATCTTAGTTATTACAGGAACATGTTTTTCTTGAGAAGCATCTTCAATATTTTCTGTTAATTGATTCATTGGTTTCCCACAGCAAACTAATTCGCCACCACCAACATGATTAACCTCCACAATATTGCCACAGACAGAACACTTATACACTTCTCCAATTTTTTTAACCATAAACTTACTTTAAATTAATTAGATTTTACCAACAAGGTCTAGGCCCGGTTTTAAAGTCTTATCCCCTGGTTGCCATTTAGCAGGACAAACTTCTCCATTATGTTCACGTACAAATATCGCAGCTTGTAACTTTCTTAATAGCTCTTTAGCACTTCTACCAATATTGTTATCGTGTATCTCATAAGCCTTAATAATGCCATCTGGATCCACAATAAAGCTACCCCTTAGAGCAAGACCCTCTTCCGTGATGTATACACCTAGAGATTTTGCAATCTTACCGGTGGGATCGGCTC
>Ga0210057_1006677_pt1 | contig 14258 bp, 9 predicted proteins | sample CryGeyCG2114_010_2_FD_183968 | JGI IMG/M metagenome (GOLD analysis project Ga0210057, IMG submission 183968) | Groundwater microbial communities from aquifer - Crystal Geyser CG10_big_fil_rev_8/21/14_0.10 (SPAdes) (version 2) | ecosystem: Environmental > Aquatic > Deep subsurface > Groundwater ... | reverse complement strand
CTAAAAAATGAATTTTCTCATTATGCACAGTAAATCCACCAGCAAATTCATGTCCCCCAAATTCCATAAAAAATTCACTGGTTTCAGTCATCAATTCTACTAATGAAACTGACCCATCGCTTCGACAAGAACCTTTTATAAAATCATTTTCATCTTTACCCCAAACAAAAACCGGTTTTTTATGTTCATCAGATATTTTTCCCGCTACCAGTCCTAATACACCTACTCGCCATTCTGGATTGCCTATAACAATTACCTCCTTTATTTCACGCTTTTCAAATTTTTTATTTACCTCACGCATAATACCAGCTACCATTGTTTTTCTATCATCGTTTATTTTTGACAAATGAGTAGCAAGTACACCAGCTTTCACCTCATCTTCTGTAGAAAGAAGTTCATAAGCTCTCATCGGATCATCCATACGTGAAGCAGCATTCAATCTAGGAGTAACCATAAAACCAATATCGTCCTCTGTCAGATATTTCTGCTCAATTTTCATTTTAGTAAGAAGTTTTTGCAAACCAGGACGAGGAGATTTTCTTATAACTTTCATTCCAAAATATGAAATAACTCTATTTTCACCCAAAAGAGGAACAAGATCAGAAAGTGTAGCTAACCCTGCCATATCTAATAACCACTTTTCCCAACCATTATTTATTTTATAAAACTCACCATATTTTTTTATAAATCCCTGTACTAATTTAAATACAACCCCAGCTCCACACAACATCTTTTCAGGATAATCATCTACTTTGGGATTTAAAATCGCATAAGCACGAGGAAGAATTTTATGAGGTAAATGATGGTCCGTAATTATCACATCTATTCCATTCATTTTCGCCTGCGCAACTTCAGATACTGCTGTTATGCCAAGATCTATGGTTATTAAAAGTTTTACTTTTTTTTCTATAAATTGTTTTATCGCAGATAAATTAAGTCCATATCCTTCAGAATTTCTACCAGGAATATAAACCTCATAATTTTCATAACCTATTTTTTTAAATAAATCTTCTAATATTACTGCTCCGGGAATACCATCACAATCGTAATCAGCATATATTACAGTCTTTTCTTTATTTTCTATAATTTCAAAAAGTTTAACACAAACTTTTTCCATATCCTTCATCATAAATGGATCATATAAATCTCTCTCGTAATCTGGATTTAAAAAAATTTCAGCTTCTTTTTGATTCTTTATACCCCTTTTCTCTAAAATTGTCCTTAATAATTCAGAATATCGTTGCATCCCATTAAAAAATTAATTAATAATACTTTAGTTATTTAATTACTTTCCCATAATTTTCTAACAGGACAAGTAATGCAATTTTAACATAATTTGATATAATATCCTTATGCAAAATTGTATTTTTTGTAAAATTTCAAATGGAGATATACCTTCTGAAAAAATTTATGAGGATAAAAACTTCATATCTTTTTTAGACATACAACCAGTTTCTCATGGACATATTTTAATAATTCCTAAAAAACACACTATTTGGATGCAAGAAGTTGATGATGAAACAATATCTGAAATTTTTAAATTATCTAAAAAATTAATGCTAGGAATAAAAAAAGGGCTCAATTGTGACTATGTACAACTAAGTGTAAGTGGAACAGATATTCCACATTTTCATATTCATCTCATACCACGTTATTTCAATGATGGACTCTCAGAATGGCCAACAAAAACATACGAAGAAGGTCAATCAAGTGAAACAGCAAAAAAGATTACTCAAGTGCTTTAATTCCTGGCAATGTACCATTTACAAGAAAATCCAACATTGCTCCACCCCCGCTAGAAACAAAAGTAAATTTATTTATCAAACCTAGTTTAGAAATCACTTCAAAAGTATCCCCTCCTCCTATTATAGAAATATTTTTCGTTTTGGTGACAGCACAAGCTATCTTTTCTGTAGCCAAATCAAACCCTCCACTTGATTCTCCAAGTGGGCCATTCCATAAGACCATTTTTGCTTTTTTAATTTTATTTTCTAATTCTTTTATAGTTTCTGGACCCATATCAACAATATTTTCTTTTTTTGAAACTCTATCAAAAGATACATCATAATTTTTTTTGTCTTTTAAGACCAAAAAATCTATTGGTAAAATTATTTTAGAATTTTTAACAATCAATGGTAAACCATAATTTTTATTTTCAACTAATGAAACACCAACTTCGTATCCTTTTTCCTTAAAAACTTGAATAGCAAGAGCACCTCCAATAAAAATATTATCAACATTTTTTAAAAAACGTTTAATAATAGGAAGCTTTGTGTCAAATTTTGCACCACCTAAAATTAACAAAAATGGATGTCTAACTTTCTCCAACACAAATGATAAATATTTTATTTCTTTTAAAAATTGAAATCCTGCATAACTTGGTAAATATTTTGGAACACCAACAATAGAAGCATGTTCTCTATGTGCATCTGGAAAAGCATCCATAACATAAATATCTCCAAGTTTGGCTAATCCCTTTGCAAAAATTACATCATTTTTTTCTTCCCCGGGTTCAAAACGTAAATTCTCAAGTAAAAGGATCTCACCTTTTTTTAAAGATCTCGCTATTTTTTCTGTTTTTACACCAACACAATGATCTGCAAATTTAACTTTCTGTTTAAGTAATTTTTCTAAAACCTTAACCAGTGGTTTTTGAGTAAACGCCATATCTATTTTTCCTTTTGGCCTACCTTGATGTGACAATATGACAAGTGGACCTTTTTTTGCAAGATATTTTATCGTTGGTAGTAAAACTTCTATTCTTTTTATATCAAGAACCTTTCCATCTTTTATGGGAACATCAAAACCAGCTCGTAAAAGTATCACCTTATTTTTAGAATTTTTTATTTGTTTAATACTTCGCATATTTTTATGATTTTAGAAAACTTTTTTGAATCCAAACTTGCCCTTCCAGGAAGAAAACCATCAGCATGACCATCTTTAATAAAACCTTCAGCATTTTTTTCATCAACCGATCCCCCATAAATAATTCTAATATTTTCAACATTATCAATACCAAATTTATCACTAAGAATTTTCCTAATAAAAATACTCATTTCTCTAAATTCTTCTACTGTAGCAGGTAAAGTACCCTTTCCTATAGCCCAAACTGGCTCATAAGCAATAATAATCTTTGAAATATTATTTCTTGAAATCTTATCTAAAGATTCTTCTATTTGCATCTTCACAAAATTTAAATATTCATGCTTTTCATCTCGCACATTTTCCCCAATACAAATAATAGGAATGAGTCCAGAAGAAAGTGCAGATTTTATCTTTTTATTTATATCTATGTTATTCTCACCCATTGCACGTCTTTCTGAATGACCTAAAATAACATATTTAACACCAATATTATAAAGCATCTCTGCAGAAACTTCTCCAGTGTAAGCACCTATGTTTTCCCAAAAAGAATCTTGTGCTCCTAAATTAAGTTTTAGCTTATAGTTTTTAGCTTTTAATAAACGACGCAATGATTCAAGATAAATAAATGGAGGACAAATTATAATCTCTGTTTTTTTAATTAAAGAAAAAGATTCTGATATCTCAATCAATAATTTCTCCGCTTCTTTTAAGGAAAGTGGATTCATCTTCCAGTTGCCTATAACAATTTTCTTTTGCATATGATAATTATATCATATATTTTATTTCTCTCCCCAACTCTCTACAGCCCAAGATCCAGATGGTCCACTTGAAAAATTATTATTAGTAAGCCCAGATTCATATGTAAGAGACGATCCACCTTCAATTTCTATCTTATATCCAACCGCTTCCTTTAAACTTGCTCCTCCTTCTATCTCAATAGTACCATTTGGTGCATAAATAATAACAGCTCCAGCTCCACCTTCTATTGTGGCAGCATTAGAAAGAAAACTCGTCGTTAACATCATAATATAACTCCCTTCTACCCCTGAACCTGTAGCGTTTGCTCCACCAGTTATTGAAATAGTACCATCAGAAACAATCACACCATCATTTGTACCATAACTTGGTGACAATTTTATTTGTCCACCACCAGAAAGACTAATACTGCCAGTTACCAATAATGTACCTGTCACTGTAAGTATTCCTCCTCCACCAACAGTCAAATTACCAACAATTTTTTTAGGACCCAAACTTGCTCCAGCCCAACCAACAGAATAATTGCCATTATAAACACCACCAGCTTCTGCTTCTGTTTTCCATTGTGCTACATTTGCATCTGAAACAGGAAAAGCTACATAAGACGGATCTGGTTGTTGCGTACAAGGCTTATTATTACCAGTTCCTGTTTGACAATATATATTACCAGTTGAATTTGTATAATTAACTGTATTAGCTTGTGCAGAACCAGAAATAGTACCAATATGAAGTTGATTCCATTGACTACCTGAAGTGCTAGCAATCAATCCATTAACACCACCGAGATAGATACTAAAATAGTAATCAAGTCCTGAAGGTGTCGTATTATTCCACGTCCCACCCATTTTACCAATCCTACCAAAACCATCAGCATATCCACCATTTGATGCACCAATAGTATAATATTTAGTGCTTGAAGTACTAGCATCAATAACTAACCAATATGTAATATCAACATTAAGTAAAGGATTAGAAGAAAAAGTAATATCAATCCATCCATATGACGTTGTTACTGTTGATGCTGAAAGTGTACCACTCGCATATACTGTAGTTCCAGGTTTTCCACCTGAATCATTAACAATTTTTACAGTCGTATTACTTGGAGTACTTGTCTTTTTTATATAAAATTGAACTTTATTTAATGGACTTAAAACTGATACTTTAAAACCCTGAGCAATATCTTGTGTACTATTTGTATTACCAAACGCGACATTATATGCTGGTATACCAATACCATTTGTTTGATCCGCAGTAAGTGCAGGGCTATTAGCAGAAATTGCAGTACCTGTAATATAACTTGAACTATCACCAGTAATCGGTCCATTAGCATAAACATTACCATTTATACTAGAACCACCTGTCAGACTTAGACCACCCTGACCTACCTGTACACCATAATTAAATGAGACACCAGTACTTGCAGAAAGTGTAATGCCTAATTGTCTTTGATAAGTAGAAACATCTCCAAGAGACATGATCTGTTTATCACCATTTTCAAGCGTAGTTATCGTGGTCGTAGTAAAATTAGAATCTAGGGTAATAGTCTCACTTGTACCTATCGTTTTATTTGTTATTAATCTATAAAAAGCATCTTCACTTCCTGATTCAGCTAAAAAAAATGATTTCTTAGAATTTAAATTTATGTTTGCATTTTTGAATTCACGAATCGAAGGTGAAACAAGACCAGAGATTATAGCTAAAGAAATAAAAAGGAAAAAAATAACAGATATCAACATTGCCGCTCCTGATTGTTTATTTATCCCGTTAGAAGTCTTTAAAATTATTTTCATATTATTTTTCCACATTAGGAAACTTCTAACGGGATTTATTTTCTTTTTTATTTCTTTTTGTTTCATTCGTAATTCGTAATTGTTAATTAATAATTAGTTTTAATAATCACCGCGAAGCACCACAGTATCATAAAATGTCTCATTACGATTTTGTAAATCATAATTAGACTTAACCGTCAAAAATATTTTTACAGCAGTACCTTTTAATGTATTTATTTGTGTAAAATTAATATCAGTAATTGTTACATTTGATGTATTTAAATTTCCTGTAAATACATCATTCTCTAATAACCTAATATCTGCTCCAGAAAGTAAAAATTCTACAGTTTTATTTACACCGTCACTGTCTTTTGTATTTATTTTTAAACTATTCGCAGTTATTAAATTTATACCATAAGCTTGTCTTACTTCGCGAGAAATTCGCTCCATTACATTTCCACCCTGCATCAATTCAGATTGAATCATTGTTTCTTTAAAAGCTTTTGTCATTGTTATCAAAGAGTCAATCACTGCAATAGAAAGAATTGCAAAAAGAAGAATATAAAAAACAGTCTCTAAGAGAACATATCCTCCTTTCCAATTTTTAATTTTTAATTTTACAATTTTCATTTGATTTTTATTATGAAAAAATATCCATTATATAAAAAGATAACGTTTTGTTTATAGTATCTCCACCATCAGTCCAAGACACAGCAATAGTAATTAATTTAGTTTCAGGATCATCTGCCCCAGAACTCGCTATGTCATCAGTAGATGTATTACGATTAACATTTGAAACATTAATCTTGCGTGTAAATATACCAATAGTAGAAGGAGTTGTAGATAAACTCCAAGTTCCAGCTGAAAAAGTAAGATAATAATCAGTACCTGCATTTAATAGAGATATGTTACTCCATGCATTATCTCGAATAATTCGCACAGATTCAGCTCCTTCTTCTAGTAAAAATGAAGCTTGCTCTATACGAAGTGCCTGACGAGATACATAAATAGATTTCTCTGTCACAGACATTGCAGCTAATACAGATACAACAATAATAGAAATAACCACTATTACTTCTACCATCATAAACCCCCGCTTGCTTTGCAAGCTCACACCTTTTTTAATAAAAGGTGTGGGGGTAAACCCACTTGAATTTTTGTTGTTTTTATTTTTTTTCTGCATTTTCTAATTTAGATTTTTAATTCGTAATTGATTCAATTTACACTCACAGCACCAGTAGCCGAAATCGTAATAATCTTTGAAACAGAGGATGTAGAAATAGTCACAGTGCCAATCTTACTCGGCATACCTGAAAGACGTTCAAAATAAAGATCTCCTAGTGTAGAACTTACTCCTCCTAGAGTAACATTAGAAATACTAATAGGTGATGTTATATTTATTATTTTATTACCCAAAGCGCCTTCTGAAAAAATCTGACCTTTAAAAATTATAATTTTATCAGATTGAAAATGTACTCCATATTGAGAAGAGTCAATAGAAGCTAAACTCTGAGATTGAGTACTATGAAGAGTAGATACAACGTCCTCTACTGTATTTTTTAATATTTGATTTTCTCTTATTTTAGAAAATTGGGGAAACACAATCAAAGATAAAATACCTATTATTACTATAACCAATAATATCTCTATGAGAGCCATACCCTTTTTATAAGATTTAATCATTGTTTTATTGTATATTATCTAATATTGAATACAAAGGTGAGATCATAGATATAGCAAAGAATCCGACAGCAGCACCAATAAATATCATAAGTACGGGTTCAATAACAGTAGAAAGATTTTTGGTTTTACTTTCAATTTCTTCCTCATAAAAAGAAGAAACCTGAAGCAACATATCGGACAATTTTCCAGTCTCTTCTCCGACTTCTATCATCTCTGTCATCATAACTGGATAAAGATTTAAATTCTCTTCAAAAGCTTTTGAAAATGGAGCACCTTTCTCTATTTCTTCTTTCGCTTTATCCAAAACTTTTTTATAATAAACATTTTGAACAACATCTTTTGTTATTTCTAAAGCACGAGTTATAGAAACTCCAGACAACAAAAGCGAAGACATTGTACGTGTGGTGCGTGCAGTATTTAATTCTTTTGATAAATTACCAACAAAAGGAAGTCTTAAAATTACAAAATCAACATATTTAGCCATAAATGGAGCACGAAGAAATGATATTAAACCAAAAACAGATCCTATTATTAAAACAAAAGATAACAATAAATATTCAGAGAAAAAATTACCTAAAAAAATTATAAATTTAGTTGAAGCTGGTAAATTTACCCCAAGCTCTTTGAAAGTTTTAGCTAATGTAGGAACTACAAAAGCAAACATTAAAACACCTATCAAAACCATCGCTGAAAGAATAACTCCTGGATAAATGAGTGCTCCTTTTACTTTTTTACTTAAAGAATAAGATTTCTCCAAATTCATACCAACTTCAGTGAGTGCACCAGCAAGGTCGCCAGATTCTTCTCCTGCACGTGTCATAGATATAAAAAGTTTTGAAAAAACGTCAGGAAACTTTACAAGCCCAGAAGAAAGCGTTCCACCTGCATTTATTTCATCACTTAAAGACGTTAAAATTTTATTCAATACAACATTCTTTGTTTGTTTCTTTAAAACTGATAATGCTCTAAAAAGAGAGAGCCCCGCCTTCAGCATTCCACTTAAATTTTTAGTAAAAATAATTAATTCTTCATTTTTTACTTTAGAAAAAAAATGTTGAAACACAGATAAAAAATTAAAAGAATTATTATTTTGTTCTGTTATTGATATCGGTATATTACCACGAGACCTCAACTCACGAGAAAGTGAAAGACGGTCAGTTGAATCCATCGTGCCTTCAAAGATTTCTCCATTTTTTAATTTTGCTTTGTATTTAAAAAGCATAATTTATTTTTTCAAAATTTCATTTACTCAGAAACAACTCTAAACACTTCTTCTAAACTTGTCTGCCCTAAAACTGCTTTAAAAACCCCATCTTCTAAAATCGTCATCATGCCTTCTTTCTTTGCTTGCGCTTCTATATCATCTTGAGAACTCCCACGAATAATTAACTCTTTTATTGAAGATGTCACTTTCAATATTTCATGTATTCCAATACGACCCTTATACCCATCTGAAGATTCATTATTTTTTACTGGTTTATAAAAAGGAACTTCTGACCATGTATCTTTAGGTCCTATTATTTTTTCATTTTTTAACATTAAAAGCATACGATCTAAATCAATAAGTTTAGCTAAATTTTTTATTTCATCTGCTGATAAAGAATATTTCTCTTTACTATCTACGAGTTGTCTTACCAACCTTTGTGCAATGATAGTTTTAACTGTTGAAATTATTAAAAATGGCAACACTCCCATATCTATCAATCTTGGTATAGCTCCTGATGCAGAATTCGTATGTATAGTAGATAAAACAAGATGTCCAGTAAGAGAAGCATTAACTGCTAAAGATGCTGTCTCTCCATCACGAATTTCTCCTACCATTATTATGTCAGGGTCTTGTCTCAGAAGAGAACGAAGCCCGTTTGCAAAAGTAAGACCAATCTCAGGCTTTACTTGAGTTTGATTTACACGTTGCATCTGATATTCAATAGGATCTTCCACTGTAGAAATATTCACTTCTGGCCTATTCAAAATATCAAGCATTGTATAAAGCGTCGTCGTTTTACCTGATCCAGTAGGGCCAGTAGCCAAAACCATCCCTATTCTTTGTTTTAATGAATCGTGAATTCTCTCTAATCCCTCACCATGAAACCCTAAAGATTCTAGAGAAAAACCGTGTGTAGTTTCTTTCAAAATTCTTATTACCGTTTTTTCACCATAAAAAGTAGGCAATGTAGAAACACGAAAAGAAACTTTTTCTCCACTTTGTTCTATTTTAAATCTTCCATCTTGTGGTAATCTTTTTTCATCAAGTTTTAAATTGGATAACACTTTTATACGAGTAGTGATACCTGGTGCAGCATTTTTATCTAAAATCATCGCATCATGTAATATACCATCTATTCTATATCTCACTACAAGATCTTTTTCTCCTGGCTCTATGTGTACGTCAGAAGCATTTTGTAAAATTGCATGGAAAATCAAAGAATCAACAATTTTAACTATCGGTAAATCTTCTGCTAAAGCTTTCAATTCTTCTTCTGTTTTTTCAGATTCGTTTTTTTCAAAATTAGTTTTAAAAGAAATAGATTCTTTCTGAATAATATTATCAAAATCAGCTTGTAAACTTTTTCTATATTGGACAAGAGCAGCTTTGATAGATTCAGTATCTGTAAGTCTAGGTAATATCCTTTCACCAGAATGTTTCTTTATAAAATCAATTATTGGCAAGTCATCCACATCGAGCATGGCCACTTCGAGCCCCACTTCACTTTTATTATAAGCAATAATATTATGATTTCTCGCAATGGGCTCAGGAACAAGAGAGAGAATAGAAAAATCAATTTTTTTATTTATCAAACTTATAAATGGTATCTCTAAAACAAAAGCTTCCATTCGTCTCAAATCTGTTTCTGATATTTTTCCATCTGACAACAAAATATTACCAAGCTTTTGATTTTTGGATTTAGCTTTTTCTATTTCTTCATTAAGTAAAGACTTCGTAATGAGTCCAGATTCTAAAATAACTTTTCCTAATTGCTTTTCATTAATCTGCATATTTATATTATAACACAATACATATACAACCCCTCCTAACCTCCCCTTGTCAGGGGAGGAACTATAACGGATGTCCCCATGACAAGGGGGATTTAGGGGGTTTTGTTTTGTATTTTTTAATCTTCTTTATATCCTGGATTTTTATCACCATTTACTTTGATAGTAACCTTCGCGACATTTGATGGAGAAGAATAATCTGGATAAAGACATGTAATTGTATAAGTTGTATCTACTGTTGGAAATACTCTCTCAGATCCACTAGTAGTATCTTTTGTATCAAAATCCGCACTTTTACAAGAATCTGCATTTTTATCATTACTATCCCAAGTAAGTGTAGAAAAATCACCTTTATTTATTGATGTTGGATTTGCAGTAAGTGTAGGAGATATTACATTAGCTTGTTTATTTACTACATCTAAATTCACCCAATCACCACAGTTATTATCTGTACTTATTTCACTTATCGGACCAAATATAGAAGAATTCGTCTTGTTCGCACATACTCTTATAGATGGTGTTTCTCCTAAACTAAATGACAATAACGGAGAAGTAGCTGTGGCACCTATTGTTGGAGCAAGAGATATCATCGTAGATGATATAAGATCAATTATTTGTCCATTACCGTTTTGTTTTGTTGATTTCTGGAAAAAATATGGAAACGAAATTCCAGTAGAAGTTGCACCACTATTCGTTATAGTAGCTTTATATGTCCTTGATTTATCTGTTTCAGTCAAATCTGAATTATCAACAGGGCTTGCGGTCAAATCAGCTTTTTGTTCTTCTGGCTTTGTCACTGTTATTGTTGTCCAAGGCCCACAGTTGTCTTCACTTGATTCAGCAACAGTACTCTTCTGCAAACTAGCATCATTATCTGCACAAAACCTGACAAATATCTCTCCATTTTGACCGAGATTAGATGTATAAGAACCACTCGCATTTGCTGAGTCATTAGAGCCACTAAGAGCTCTCATTGGAGATTCTGTCGTTAAGATTGGAGTCTGTGCATCTTTGCCATTAGCATCTGATGCAATTTGCATTACATTGTTGAAGCTAGAATTAGTAGAAACACCACCAATATTAGTAATCTTTGAAGTGAAAATAGACTTTTGCCCGTCTATAATAGAAGTCGGGGTGATAGCACCCACAGTAAGATCTGGTTGTGTTGGAGATATCACTGTTATTTTTGTCCAAACTCCACAGTTTTTATCTTCATTTGGACTATCTTCTGGGCGATCTTGATTGGTAGGATCAAACACTATTTCATCTACTATACCAACACCATCTATTGCACTACTTTTATCTGCACAAGCACGTACATATTTTTTAAAACCAGCAGTTTTGAAAGTGTATGTATCTTCTATAATAATGTTTTTGTGTGGATTTAAAACAATAGGACTAGAAGGTGTCACAGTTTGTGTCTTAGATACAGCATTATGATTAGCGTCATCGTCATACTGAAATATATTTTTTATCATACCACCTGCCTGAGCACCCCCTTGGTTTAAAAGAATTGCAGAATAAGTCGCGGGTTGATTAACTACAGGTGAAACTGGGTTTGAAGTAAGACCACTAATTACAAGATCTGGAGTAGGTGCAGATTGCACTATTACTTCTGTCCAAGGACTAGTACAGTTATGTTCTTCATCTGATTCTTTAATATAACCAGTACTCATCGCTGAACTTTTATCAGCACAAGCTCTCACATAATATTTTCCTAAAGTAGTAAATTTAGTAGTAGGAGAAGTAGCAGTAGATGTTTTATTTTTATCAAGCTTTGACATAGTACCACGATCATTAGTTTTATCTATAATACTTGCATTGTTCCCTTCAGTTTTGCTTATTTTACCATCTTTATTAGTATCTAAAGTCTTTTGAAAAATATAATAAAAACTATTTTCAGTAGAATACGTGCCTCTATTTGTTATGTCTGCTTTAAAACTCGTAGATTTATTTATAGTTACAACACTTGGAGAGACAGCTCCAGTAACTAGATCAGGAGCAAGCACGTTTATTCTTGTCCAAGGTCCACAATTATTATCCTCTCTAATTTCAGAAACAACTCCTGTGCTACCCGTACTCGATGGCCCTCTACTGTCTGCGTCTGCACAAACTCTCAAATAAGGTTTTTCTGTAGGATTAAATAAGATAAGTGGAGAAGTAGCAGTATCAAAGAATCTCTTATTATCAAATTCAGTTAATGCTTTCATTAAGCCAGCAGGTGTAATATTTACTACATTTACGCCTTCATTGTTTTTATCTAATCTAACAGCCTTTTGGAATAAATAATAAAAGTCTACACCAGTAGGTTTATTACCAACATTCGTAATAGTAGCTTTGAAATTAATATTTGTACCATATTTGACTTCTAAAGGAGTGACACTAGAAGCAACTAATTCTGGTTTTGAAACGTCGGTGACTGTGACTTGTATGGTGACTGGATTAGAAGATATAGGAGTCACTCCATCTATAGATGTCCCTTTTGCTTCAGCAATTATCGTATAATAAGGATTCTGTGGTGTATTTACTGCAACACCTGGTGCCTCTATTTTAAAAGAAATTCCTGAATCTGAACCTTGTTTAGTATTTGAGATGCCAAGACTACCACTTTTAAAAACATAAGAAACAGTTCCAGTTTTAATACTAGATAATACAGTTGAAAGATTAATTTCTTTAGAAGTTCCATCTTTTGGTAAAACTACAGAAATAGTATCTGATGAAAGATCTAATTTTATAATCTTAACATCAGTTTGTACTTCACTATAAATCGTTTTCCCAGTAGAATCACTTCCTGCCGCATGCACTGTTATAGTCCCATCTCTAGAAGTAGAATATCCAGTTAAAAAAAGAGTCACATCTCCATTTCCTAAAACTCTATAAGAAGACAAAGATGGATTTGTATTACTACCAGTAGAAGCAGGCGTAGAAAGAACTATTTCACCAAATATACCAGTACTTTTTATATTTACGTTAGTTGACACAGTTTTATCTAAAGAAACGTAGATTGGATTTGGATCAGAAGCAATTGTAATTGTAATACTTGGTATTACTATAGCTGTCCAAGGACCACAGTTATTCATTTCACCTGTTCCAGGAGGAACTGGTCCACTATCAGGAAAGGTTGGAGTAATCTTATTTGATTCAGCAATAATCCCAGCATCTCTAGGACTTTTTTTATCTGCACAAAATCTTAACCAAGGTTTTTCCGCATACCCGAAAGCAAGATTAGAATAAGTAGCAATATCACTCGCCCCAGCAGCAAGTGTCAGCATTGTTCCATCTGGTAAGTAATTTTGTGCATTATTTGCTTCAGTACTACTTATGGAACCATCATTATTTTCATCTTGTGCTTCTGCTAAATAATAAGAAAAACTACTCCCAGTAGATGAATCTCCTGTATTAGTAATAGTAGCTGAATAATTTTGAGCAACACCAGAATCAGCAGTAGTAGGAGTTACAGGACTCGTAATCAAATCAGGAAAAACAGGAGTAGCAATACTTACTGTTACAAAACTAACAGCTTCATTTAAACCACCGAGACTACCATTTACACTATTAGTACATTTTATTGTATAAGTTGTATCTACTGTTGGAAATACTTTAACACCAATAGAATTGTTTAATAAATTACTAGTACTAAAATTCGTCCCCGTACAAGAACCTGTATTGCTTGAAGTCCATGAGAGTGTAGCTTGTTGACCAGACAAAACTGAAATTTTATCGGCAACAAGACTTACTATAGGACCAGGAACTGTTTTTACTATTACAGAAGCACTTCCAATACCATTATTACTATCAACACAATTTATTTTATAAACATTATCACCAAGATTTGATGGTACTACTGTCGAAAAAGCATTCATTCCATTTAGCCGTCCAAAAAGTTGAAAACCTGGATATGGTGTACTCGTACAAGAGACAGTATCAGGAGGAGAAGACCATTTGAGTATAGAAGCAGTTCCTAATACTACCGAACTTGGATCAGCTGTAAGGGTTACAAGAATAGGAGTTATGGGATCACAAAATGATTCAGTTTGAATACCTCCAAGACCACAAGTTGCATTTATGCCAGGTTCCTTCATATAACTAACAACACATCCAGTTGGTTCAAAGTCTTGAATTTGAACATTACATACATTTTTATCTTGATATTTACAACTACAATCTCCTATATATGGTTTAAATTCAGTT
>Ga0210057_1006676_pt1 | contig 14259 bp, 13 predicted proteins | sample CryGeyCG2114_010_2_FD_183968 | JGI IMG/M metagenome (GOLD analysis project Ga0210057, IMG submission 183968) | Groundwater microbial communities from aquifer - Crystal Geyser CG10_big_fil_rev_8/21/14_0.10 (SPAdes) (version 2) | ecosystem: Environmental > Aquatic > Deep subsurface > Groundwater ... | reverse complement strand
CACCCCCACACCATCGCCTACTCCTACCCCCACTCCCTGTCCTACCATTACCCAGTGGGCTGACCAAGTTGTCTCCGCCAACCAAGGCACTCTCAAGACCGATGATCCCATTACCGATCCCCTTCGCACTGATTCCTCCCAGGTCTTAGGTCCAAACGATGACCTCTTCTATAGCCTCGGTAAGGGCGGTACCATCACCATCCACTTTGCCTCACCCGCAGTCAATGTGTCCGGTCCCGACCTTTCCTTCCACGAGGTCACCATCAACCGTGACACCTATCCCGAAGAGACAGCTACGGTCGAAGTCTCAGAAAATGGTTCCACCTGGTTTAACCTCGGTACCATTGGTAATCACGACAGCGGTACCGGTGTTAGTCTTCTCGACTTTAACTCCACTGGTTTAGCTACGATCAACTACATCCGCCTCACCGACGCCACTGATTACTCCCTACATAACGATGCTGCTGATGGCTACGATCTCGACGCCTTCGACGCCTTCACTTCCACCTGCCAGCAACCCGACTAGCCATCTCTCATTTATAAATCATCATTCATCTTTACTCATTCCTCATCCATCATTAATCATTCCTCACTCCCAACATGAAGCGCCTCATCCTCAGTTTCATCACCATTGCTGCCATCTCCACCACCGTCTTTGCAGCCTCAGGTGCTTTCTTTAGTGACACCGAAACCAGCACTGACAATACCTTTGTTGCCGGTGCCATCGACCTCCTGATCGACTCCACTTGCCACTACTGGCAAAATGGCGTCGACGTTGGCTGTGGCGATGGTTCAATGTATGGTAATTGGCAAGCCACCAACCTTAACGAATCTCATCGCTTCTTTAACTTCGCCGATCTTAAGCCCGGTGACTCCGGTGAAGACACCGTTAGCCTTCGGGTGGACAACAACAACGCCTGGGTCTGTTCCGACATTACCCTAACTAGTTCCCCAGAAAACGGCTTCACCGAGCCCGAATCCTTACTCGACAATACCAGCTTCGATGGCCCCCATGATGGCGAGCTGGCTGGTGAACTCAACTTTTTTATCTGGGGTGACGATGGCGACAATGTCCTCGAAGACGATGAATTTGCCCACGGTGTCAGGACCGGCAGCCTCGCCAATCTAGTTGGTAGTGAGAGTGTTTATCACCTCTCCCTAGCTGACTCTGCCAACAACATTTGGGGTGACCCCATCGGCCAACCGCTTCCTGGTACCCAAACCCGTTATCTCGGTGTTGCCTGGTGCTTTGGCACCATCGCCTCCAATCCAGTAGATCAGGGAGTAGGGGACCCATCCACCGATCCCGGCTTTACCTGTAACGGCACCCTGGTCGCCAACATCTCCCAGACCGACAGCGTCACCGGCGACATCAGCTTCACCGCCACCCAAGCCCGCAACCAGCCCGATTTTCTCTGTCAAGGTAATCCCCAATGCACCTTGCAACAAGTCTTCACTACCTATGTCATCAGCCATAACCAAGGCACTCTCAAAAACGGCCAGCCCATTACCGACCCTCTCCGCATCGATCCCGACAAAGCCAATGGCCCCACCGACAACCTCTTTTATAGCCTCGGCTTCAAAAGCCAAACTTCCACTGCTAGTGCCACCCTCAAGTTCACCGGTCCTGTGGGCATGGGTGCAGGAGACGACCTCCTCATCCACGAGGTCACCCTTGGTCGCGACACTTACCCAGAGGAAAAAGCCAAAGTTGAGGTCAGCCAAGATAACATCACCTGGTACCTAGCCGGTACTGCTACCAGCAAAGACACCGCTGGCTTTACCTCGTTTGATCTCGACGCCCTACCCATCTCCACCTTCCAGTACGTCCGCGTCACCGACCAAACCGATCCCAACCTCTTTACCACTCGTCCCACTGCCGACGGCTACGACCTCGACGCCATCGAAGCCGCCTACGGCGCCTGCACCTTTTAACTTAATTTCCCCCTCTTAACGTAAGAGGGGGTAGGGGGAGTTATCAAACCAATCAGTTCATTACTTAATTTGTCTAATAACCTACAAATAGAATTTCGGAAAGGGGGTGAACAATATGAAAAAAATTCTTTTAAGTCTCGCAGCTGTCGGCGCAGTCGCTGGTGTAGCCATTGCTTCTTCCGGAGCATTCTTTAGCGACACCGAAACATCAGTAGATAACACCTTTCAAGCAGGTGCTGTTGATGTCAAGATTGACAGTCAATGTCATTACTTCCAAGACGGTAGTGAAGTTGGTTGTAACGACTTTGGCACCTGGACTTCTGGTGATCTATCCCAAGAAAAGTTTTTCTCGTTTGCTGATGTTAAACCAGGAGATTGGGGAGAAAACACCATTAGCCTTACCGTTGAAAACAACCCAGCATGGGCATGTATGCAAATTGGTAACATGACCAACAACGAAAACACTCTTACCGATCCTGAACAACAAGCTGGAGATACCACTTCTGATCCCAATGGTGGAGAACTTGCTCAGAACCTTCACTTCACTGCCTGGCTTGACCAAGGTACAACAGCAGGTTGGCAAGGTCATAACGTAGACTCACACGAAGGCGACAACATCTGGGACGGTCCAACTGACGAACCTCTTCTCTTCTCAAATCAGGAAGGTCCTGCAAGTGACGTTCTTGGTGGTAAAACATATACACTAGCTGATGCAAGTGGTGGTTTTGGTCCTTTGCAAGGCAATGTCACCAACTACATCGGCCTTCAATGGTGTGCAGGTGATATGACCATCTCAGGTAGTACCATAACATGCGACGGATCTACCATGGGCAACGAATCTCAAACCGATAGTCTCACAGCTGACGTTTCTTTCTACGCTGTACAGTCTCGAAACAATGCTGGTTTCCTGTGTAGCAGTTTACCACCTCTCGCAGAGCGGCCTCTCGTCGGCGCTAAACTTGCTGACTATCAAACACCAAACGACTGTACCAACACCCTTACAAACGGAGCTGATGTCCAAGCAGCTATAAACACAGCTAACAACAATGACAAAATCTGTTTGGATGATGGCACCTACCACGAATTCGTCGTTAACAAACCATTAACCATCGCCGGTCTTACCAATCCTAATACTGGCAGCGCCAAAATAGTTCCATCTGGACCAGGAGTTACTGAGTTAGCTTACGTTACTTCAAGTGACGTAACTATCGAAGGACTTCATTTTGATGGCACAAGCACTATCTTTACAGGTAACCAAGCTGCAGGTATTCAAGTCTCTCCAAACGGTGGAGCAATTAACAATGTTCATATTCAGTACAACATTGTTGAAAATTTAGCTGCCACCAATCCCAACGCCGCCAACAAAGGTATTCAATGGCATGACGGTAACAGTGGCAACTCTCTGACCAACTCCTCTTTCACTAACAATGTGATCAATAACATTACCTCCACAAGTAAAGGAGGTTATGGAGTTCAAACAGTTGGTGACACTGACGGCCTCGACATCTCCTACAACACCATCAGTAATATCTCCGGTGCTTGGGGAGCAGGCATCGCACTCGACTCCAATGCAGTGGTAAACAACACTAATACCTCTATTAACCATAATCAAGTTGTTACAGGCATTTGGGGACCAACTTTCCCAGTGTCTGTTCAGGTTGAACACAACATTGATCAGACCGGTGTTGTTGTTAATTACAACAACCTTGGCGGTCTAGTTCACGGTAGCGGTACTGCTGCATCTGCACCTGATGTTAACGCAGAAAACAACTGGTGGGGTGACACCTCACCAGCGGACAATGTATTTGGCCCCGTAGATTACGCACCATTTGCAACCAGTCCATTTACTCTGAACTAATACAGTTCACATTTCCCTCCGGTCGGACGTCGGCCGGAGGGAGGATTCAAGAAGAGTTCTCTTTAAATAAAAAATTTATTAAACAAGTAGGAGGTGAACAAAATGAAACGTATATTACTTAGCTTAGCCACTGTCGGCGCTGTTGCCGGTGTAGCTATTGCTTCATCCGGAGCATTCTTCAGCGATGCCGAAACCAGTACAGGCAACACTTTCCAAGCTGGTACCATTGATCTACAACTCGATAGTGAATGTCACCAATGGATTGGCGGAGTTTATTCATTATGTAACGGCGGAAATTGGGATCTAAATCAATTCACAGGTCAAACCTTCTTCAACTTCGACGACATTAAACCTGGTGACTATGGCGAAAACACTATCAGTCTCCACGTCGACAACAACGATGCTTGGGTCTGTTCCCAAATCGACGCCAAGGACGAGGAAAACACCCTGGTCGATCCCGAACTAGACCTTGCTGATACTGCTACGACTGGAGAACTTGGCAAGTATCTCCATATGGTTTGGTGGACCGATGATGGCGACAATGTCTATGAAAACGACGAAACAGCCCTTTTTGGCGGACCAGTTACCTTCGACCAACTTCTGGGATGGAACACCACCTATGATACCAACATCGATGAGGGAGCTGTTGTTGACCTTACCCTTGCCGATTCCAATCTTAACGTGTTTGCTGGCTCAGGCGCCATTCCAGGGGCATCCACTCAACATATTGCTGTTGGCTGGTGCTTCGGAGATATTACTCTTACTCCCCAAACTCCAGGCAACCTCGACCCAGCAACCAACCCCGGTTTCACCTGTACCGCTAACCAAACTGCAGGATACGAAAACATCTCTCAGACTGACAAAATTTCAGGCTCTCTGGCTTTCTCAGCTATCCAATCCCGTAACAACTTAGAGTATGTTTGTCCTGAGCACGAAGCATCACCAATCCCCTCACCCACACCATAGTTCCTTGATTTCAAAACCTTTCTTATTCTTCAGCCGGGACAGCGGCTGGAGGGTAGACCCCTGCACGACCCAGGTGTGTAGAGGTCTATCTCAAACTTAGATCCCGGGATCGAGAATTCCCGAGCACAGCCGAGGGACAGGTGTATCCCGGAATCAATCGACACCACCCACTCCAAAATCTGTTCTTCCCCTTTACCACTTATCCCAGGAGTCTAAATGCATTCATGAGTCACAGGCCCAGATTTCCAACTTTGATTATCTTTGCCCTCATCCTCACTACTGGGGTAGCTTCATATTTTGTCTTCTCTCACTCGCAACCTGCCTTTGCTGCCCCCACTCTCGACCTCACCATCGGCTCCACTAGCTACTACAACGGTGCCAGCATTCCCAACTCCACTTGGTCTCCCACCAGCCTCGATGATTCCGGCGGTGCCTTTGGCGGCAACTATCTATTCTTCAACCTCTCCGACGTTAAGCCCGGCGATATTGGCGAAAACACCATCGGTATCCGACCCGTCGATATGAACGCCTGGGCATGCTTTAATCCCGTCGTTACCAAGGACGACGAAAACACTGCCAACAACCCCGAACTCAAAGCGAGCGACCAGCCCGACATCATGGCAGACAACTTCGACGGCGAGCTTAGCTCCGAGATCAACACCATCCTTTGGGCCGACGACGACGACAATGTTTTGGAAGACGACGAATCCATCATTGCCAATGGACCAGTCAAAGATATTCTCAACCAGCGTTACACTTTGGCTGATACCAGTCACAATATTTGGGGATCCGGCCCTCTCACCGACGGCATCACCTATCACCTGGGCCACGGCTGGTGCTTTGGCACCCTCACCCCAACAGCTCTCGGTCAAGATGGCGTCATCACCCGCACACCCGAATCCGGCTCCGGCCCAGGTTACACCTGTGACGCTGCCACCAACAACACTTCCCAAACCGACCTCCTGACTGTCACCATGGAATTTATCTCCGTCCAAAGTGACCAAAACGAAAGTTTCGACTGCCAACAGTGTTCTGTCTCTACTCCCGCTTATGCTAACGCTGTCACCGACTCCAACCAAGGCCTCCAACAAAATGGCGCCGCTGTTGCTGCCAACCGGAGTGACCCCACTGCTGCCTTAGGTACTCCTGAGCAAAGCAACTCTGTGGGCACCTTCTATAGCCTCGGCTTTGGCGGCGATATCACTATCCAAATGCCTCATCCTGTAGAAGATTTGCCCGGAGACGATCTTGGCTTCTACGAAGTTACCTATGGCACCTATCCGGTCGAAAAAGCTCTGGTTGCCGTCAGCCAAGACGGTGTTAACTTTACTGATATTGGTACTGTCGATAACAATGGCAACGTCCTCAGATATCTCAATATCAATGGCGCCTATCCCTGGATCCGCTACGTCCGCCTCACCGACACCACCGATATCAGTCTCTTTACTACTCGTCCCAATGCCGACGGCTACGACCTCGACGGCATCGAGGCCACCAACTCTAACCTATGTCTCTAACCAAAGCTGTTACCACCATCTGGAAACTAGTTACCTGGACCATCTTCTTTTTGGTCCTAGGTATTGCTGGTTTGCTTGCCGCTGGCCACTACGGCTACATTAACTTTGTCAGGCCCTACGTCGTTCTGTCTGGTTCCATGGAGCCCACAGTCCATACCGGTAGCATTGTCTTGGTGATGAGCAAACCCTACGGCTATGCCCCTGGAGATATCATCACCTTCAAACACGGTAACGACAAAACCGCCACTACCCACCGCATCCACTCCTTAGAAATGCAAAACGGTTCTATTGTTTATCAGACCAAAGGCGACGCCAACAAAACCACCGACCCCGGGGTTATCTCCCCCGACGAAGTCGTTGGTTCCATGGTCCTGACTATTCCATACCTCGGCCGTATCGCCAACTACGCCAGCAAACCTCAAGGCTTCGTCGCCTTCGTTATTGTCCCTGCCACCATCATTGTCTACGAAGAATTAAAAAACATTAAACGTGAGCTCACCGCTAGTCTCCACCAGCTCCTCCGCCGTGAAAAAGTTGCCGCCCCACCCCCACCGCATCCCCAACCTTCCAAATTTACTTTTTCCTTCAGCCGTCCCCAAAAGCCCGATAGTGGCTTCCTGAAAGCCGGCTTTCTCCTGTTACCACTTGTCGCCGGTCTGCTTATCGGCTACCCCGCCACCCGGGCCATGTACCACGACACCGCCACCAGTATCAACAACTTCTTCCAAGCCTCCTCTACCTTTGCTACCGCCGAACCCGAAACCACTCCCACTCCTTCTCCTACGACCCAACCTTCACCCACCCCCGAAGCCACCCCCTCAGGCGACATTGTCCTACCTCCAGAATGTAGCTCTCTTCAAGGCATTATTACCACTGTTATCCAAGGCACCTCGGGTAACGACCACCTCTATGGTACCTCCGCATCAGAGCTGATCATTGGTGGTGGTGGCAATGATTACATAGGTGGTGACAGTGGCTCCGACTGCATTGTCGGTGGCACTGGCAACGACCAAATTTTAGCTGGGGCAGGGGACGACATCATTATCAGCAGTGGCGGCAACGACCAAATTAGTGGCCACGCTGGCAACGACACCATTTATGCAGGTTCCGATAACGACCAGCTCAGGGGTGACGACGGTGACGACACCATCTACGCAGGTGCTGGCAACGACACTCTTACCGCTGGCGCCGGCCTCGACCACCTCTATGGAGAATCAGGCAACGACCACCTCACTGGTGACGCCGGTGACGACTACCTCGAGGGGGGAGACGACACCGATGTCCTCAATGGTAGCTCCGGCACCGACACCTGTATCTCCGGCGAAACTCTCATTTCCTGTGAACTCTAACCCTCCCCTACAACTCTTATATTCCTCACCCCGTAATTCTATTTATCCCCTTTAGTAATCTTTCTCTCGCCGACTCTAATTCCCCAATCCATATCTCATCTGCTTTAACTCCATACCCAAATACACCACACCGATAACAATTAGTCAAAATCAATTCCCCAGCATGAACCGCCATTATATGATCTACCCAGCGACTCTGAGTTCTTATTAAGTGTTGGTTCAATGTTTCTAAATCTGCCAGAACTTTTTCTAGCGACATTAAATCAATTCACTCTTCTTTAGCCATATTCGATATTATCTGATAATCAACACAATTTACCCCATTGTTACACAAATCATGCATCGTTCACATAATTACTAAATTAAAAAACCCTCCTCTCCTGCGAATTGTAAATCTTCCCTTAACCTTGCCCTGCCCATTTGTACCAAGGAGAATCCTATACTCAAACTCAACTTCCTAAACATTAATCGTACCCATATTAACCCAAAAAAAGTTGACATATGTATATGAACAAAATATACTTATTCTACCCATGAATAAACTCCCTCAACCACTAGCCTTCAATTGGGACCAAGGCAATCAAGACAAAAACTGGCACACACACCAAGTCACTGCCAAAGAAGCAGAGCAGGTATTCTTTAACCAACCAATTCACTTACTCAAAGATATCAAACAATCTCAGAAAGAGGATAGATTTATTGCATTAGGTGTCACGGACAAAAAGTGCCAATTACATCTTGTATATACCGTCATAAAATCAAAAATCAGGATCATCTCAGCCCGTAACCAAAGTAAAAAAGAAAGGATGCTTTATGGGGAAAAACCAAAATAATTTAATCCCCAAATTTAAATCAGAAGACGAGGAACGCGAATTTTGGGCTACCCACGACCTTACAGACTATCTAGACCAATTCGATTCAATTGAAATGGACTTCTCCAAACTCAAACCCTCAACCGAATCTATCTCCCTAAGGTTACCCTCACATCTGCTTAGGAGTATCAAAATCCTGGCTAACAAAAAGGATGTCCCCTACCAATCGCTCATGAAAATTTATCTCGCCCAAAGCGTTGAACGTGAATTTGGTCTCAAACATAAATAATTAAATTTATAATTTTCAACCAACAATGACTGGCCCCGAGGTGTCGATGACTGCGTCTACCTCGATGGGGGAGACGACACCAGTGTTCTCAACGGCAGCTCCGGCACCGACACCTGTATCTCCAGCAAAACCCTCACTTCCAGCAAACTGAGAAACATTACATAGACACATCACAGGGCCACTCTAACCAAGCTTCTAAATCTTGATCACATGGCTGAAGTCATCACCATGCAAGCCTCAATGCCCTGGTGAAACTTCCAAAAACCAATCCCCTCTAAACATCCAAATTCTCTTAAATTAGCATCTACATACCATCTTCTGTTTCACCTGACTCCACTTTAATAATATATATTATTAAAGTGATCACTTTCACCAACATCAACGACTTCTCGTCAGCAACCAACTTCTTTCCATCTCCATAAACCAAACATTTCAGCTTTTCCTTTCACATATTTAAAAAAGTAAAAGCCTTCCCTTACGATTTACCAAAAACTTAATACTATCAACATTTTTTTGCTACAATTCCCTCAACCCAAAAGGAGGTATAGATGTGTGGTGTCTTTGGCTTTAGCGTCGGTATGAGTTCCCGCGAATTTGCAGATCGATTAGGCATCGACAATCTGCCCAGAACATGGAAAGATTTCCAGTCCTACAAAATCACTCCTCGCTCAGTTGTTAACACTGTCTCCCAAAATTCTCCCAACCAATTGGTACCCAGAATTTGGTGGCTGGCTCCACCCTGGGCCAATGACCCTTACAAAATTAAATTTCCCACCTTTAACGCCCGGGTAGAGGACCTTGCCAACAAACCCGCTTTCCGACATGCCTGGCATGCTTCTCAGCGTTGTCTCATTCCAGCGACTTTCTTTGTTGAATGGGAGACCCAAACTAGGGTAGGGGAGTCGAAACCGCTCAAACTCCCATATCTCATCGAGAGACATGACCACCAATTGTTTTGCTTCGCTGGGCTTTACGAAATCTGGCAGCGCGATGCCGAATGCAAAACCGTAGAATCCTGCACCATCATCACCGTCCCTGCTGGCAACATGCTCTCACGCATCCACACTCGGGAACCAGTCATCCTTGCCCCCGACGATGAAAAGACCTGGCTTTCCAAATCCACTAGTCTTAGTCATGCCTATGCTCTCCTCAAACCACTATCAGAAAACCAAAAATCCATGCACCAAATTAATGCTCGATTCAACTCTACCAAAGCCTTAGACATCACCCCAAATTTTCTTACCCCATCAGATTAACTACCACCTCTGATGCACCTGCTTTTTAATCTGATTGTTATATATACGTGCCACTTTGTTCATCACCATCCCAGATAGATTCGGTAATTCGCTTACTTTGGTATTATCTCTGACTTGCTCAGCCCTTTTACTTCCGGGAATTACCACCGAGACTTCCCTCTGCATCAATATCCACTTCAAAGCAAACTGTGGCATCGACATTTGTTTGGGGACGATTCTCTTCAATTCATCCACTACCGCTAGTCCAGATTTATATTCAACCCCTGCAAATGTTTCTCCCCTGTCAAATGCTTGGCCTTTTCTGTTGTAATTCCGGTGGTCATTACTCGGAAACTTTGTAGCCGTTGTCATCTTCCCCGTCAACAATCCGCTTGCCAAAGGCACCCGCACAATTACCCCGATATTTTTCTTTTTTACCTGTTCAAAAAACAATTCCGCTGGTCTTTGACGAAACATATTAAATATTATTTGAACTGTCGACACACCGTCATATTCGATCGCTTTCAACCCCTCTTCCACCTTCTCTACACTCACCCCAAATTTTCTAATCTTCCCTTTACTCACCATCTCATCCAGCACCTCAAACACTCGCTGATCATAAAAAACTGTTGTGGGTGGGCAGTGTAACTGCAGTAAGTCCAAGCAGTCCATCCCCAAATTCTTTCGGCTTCTGTCCACAAACTTATTCAAGTTTACCTTGTTATATCCTTCGGCCTCGTGAGGGCTTAATCTTCTTCCCGCTTTGGTCGCCACATAAATTCTTTCTTTTCTCTGTTTTAACAACTTGCCAATCAGCTTCTCACTTCTGCCATCTCCATATACATCGGCCGTGTCAATAAAATTCACTCCCTCATCCACTGCCACATTCAACGCCTCCATTGCTTGTTGCTCACTCACATTTCCCCAATCAGCTCCAATTGCCCAACCACCAAAACCAACTTCCGAAATTTTATATCCCGTTTTACCCAAAATTCTATATTTCATTTTTTCCTCCCGTTTATATATCCCCATTTAATCCATATATTATCAAATAATTTTATTTCCACCAATCTGTCTGGAAATAGTTTCATCTCTATCTCACTACTTTCTGTATACGACACCACTTTACCAACAATCCAATTAAATCCATGTTCATATCTAGCAAAATATATTTCTGTTAAACTTATGTCTATGCCTACCAATCGCTTACCTTTCCTCGATCCTCGTCACAAACCCCAAGTTATCATCGTCTATCTTTTTGTCCTCTTCCTGGTCTCCATATTTACCTGGGACCTTCTCACTTCAGCCGAGTCCTTTGTTACTTCCACCGCCAACCAGCTCTCAGCCATCATCTACGACCAACCCATTGGTTCCACCAACCAAGATAGCTCCTTTTTGGAAATCACCACCAGTCCTGACCTCAATGTTTTGGTTAAATATCCCGGCGGTGGCAAAGCAGGGGATACCAACGACGACATCCGCTTCACCAGTGCCAACCACACTACTATTGTAGAAAAACAAGTCTATCGCGAGACCGGCACCTCAGGTTCCCAGCACTACATTTGGCAGCTTACTTCCAAACAACCGCCCATCGGTAATTATCAGCTCGTCCTCTCCGCCAAAGTCCCCGGCACCTATCCACTTACCGTTAGGCTAGTCAGCCGCGACGGCCTCTACACCAAAGAGTTTGACAAACAGATCAGTCTCTATCCAGGTACCAAGCTGACTTACTTCCTCAAATACCACAAAGACGTGGTCTACAGGAGCCAACTCAAACAAAAACTCTCTCTTAGCTATCTGCTCCTTTCTCCTTTCCGCTTCCTCCAGTCTTTAACTGCCACCGCCGCCAACTAACCACTTACTTCCTAATCACTAGTCTATTCCTCTATACATAATACTCTCAACTTTTCCTCATCCCTATTGCCTAATCCCTATCCTTGAGCTCCTATTACACATTGCTTCTTTGCCCACTTCTCCCTAAAATACAGCCATGGGTAAATCAGAATATCAGCTCGTCAATCAATCCATTTCCCGGTCACAGGCTAACCAACCTAAAGCCCATTTGTCCAAGCAGCCCCTTATCACTATCGCCCGCGACCCTGGTTCTGGCGGCAAACCCATTGCCCAGCTCGTCGCCAAAAAGCTTGGTTTTAAGTTTTACAACAAAATGCTCGTCGAAGAGATTGCCAAATCTGCTCAGCTCAGGCAAAAAATTGTCAAAAAAATCGATGAGAACACCAGAACCTACATGGAGGATGTTCTCCACAGCCTCTTTAACCCCGAGTATGTCTCCGAAACCACCTATATCAAGCACCTAAGCAAAGTCATCCTGGCTCTCGCCCACCACGGTAAAGCCGTTATCCTGGGTAGGGGAGCCAACTTCATCGTTCCCAAAGACGATGCCCTTCGTGTCCTGGTCACCGCTCCCAAAAATGTCCGTGTTGGCCGGGCCATCCTCTACGAAAAGATCAGCCGCTCCGAAGCTCAAAAACGTATCTACAAGATCAGCCAACAGCGAAGCGAGTTTATCTCCCAGTACTTCAGGAAATACTACACCAACCCCAAGCACTACGACCTTATCCTCAATACCGACTTCTACACTATTGATACCGCCGCCGAGCTAGTCGTCTGCGCCTTCCGCCAAAAATTCCCCGAGTTCAAAACCAAATAGTCCTTTTTCTTCAACCAGAAAATATCTTGTTATCTGTCCTTCATTAGGATAATTAGGTCAATTAGAAATTAGGTCAATTTTCCCAAGCTACTCCACTATCCCCGCTACCACCACCAACCTCTTTTGGTCAAAACTCCCATCGCAAGTATATAGCGTCAAGTGCTTACCCTCACTAAACACCACTTCTATATCACTGGGGTTAATACTCTTGATTGTCTCCACTCTGTACCGAAATATTTGCCCCCCTTGCACTACATTGATCTGATCACCCTCCTCCAATTGGTCCAAACCCTTAAACAAATTGGCCGAATTATGGGCATACATAATTGTGTTTCCCAATCCCGCCGGGGCTGACTGCTCCAACCACATCACTTTTTTGCTCTTCAAAGTCCAACCACTATCTCCATATATCGCCGCTTCCACTTCCAGATTTTTCTTCAGCGTTGGCAGCACCAACCGCTCCGGCTCCTCACTAGTTTCATATCCCTCCAAAAACACCGGTCTTGTCTCCACCATTGGCATTGTCCAATATGCAAATGCCTGAGAACACAACAAATATCCCGCCACAGCAAAGACAATGCTTACTACCAACGGTAACAACCAGCTGGTAGAGCCTAATTTTGAGTCAGCCATTTCCGTGTCAGCTTCCAACCAATCCACCCACACATTAATGCAATCAGCATCTTCCAAGCCTGTTGTTTGGAGCCGGTCATCGCCAAGGAAGATAATCCCAACACCGATCCACCCACACCCTCAGATCCACCGGATCCGCTATTACTTCCACTATCTCCACTTCCACTGCTACCTCCTACACCTCCGCCTCCACACCAGTATTCGGAGTTCTTGGCTAAGTATGGATCGTCGTTTAATCCCCAGGCTTTACCTGTTGGTATATACACCCACCCCTGGTCCAATAGCACTTTCATGTCATCATTACTAACTTCCGAATATTTCCACCAATGCGTTTCTATCCCGTGCTCGTCAGGACACAAACACTGCAACACTTGGCTTTCCCCAAGCCAGTAAACTTTGTCACTACCAGTATATGTCGTCGCTATACCTGGCACCCCATGAGTCCCACTAGCATAATCAGCAATCACTGTACCTTCCGGGTTCACACAACTTGGGAAACGTGGTATTTCCACTGCCTCCACTTTACCTGGCCACCCCAAACCCAATAACACCATTCCGCAGACTATTGCCCACATCTTTTTCATACTAATACCAGGCTAAATGCTAATTTCGGCTGATTTTATCAGAATTAAACCCAAACCACAATCCACTTTGATATATTTGCACATATTATGATCACAAACCATCATCGCAATCACCAAACATCTACCAAACCTCTCCTCATAACCAACACCCCCATCTTCACATTACTTCACCAACCCCTAACCCCCACACCACCTCTCTCCCAACTACCTACTTCTTTCCACACATCCATTACACACGAATTTACGACTGTATAGCTATCCCTCTTACTAACCCATAGTGTAACCAACTTCACTTGCTCAATATGGAGTAGGGGAGTATCATCAACCGTAACATGCCCACTGTTACTCCAAATCTCTCTTATCCCTTCCCCTCACAAGCAGGGGATTCTTTGTCCCATAATACACACCAT
>Ga0210057_1006673_pt1 | contig 14262 bp, 16 predicted proteins | sample CryGeyCG2114_010_2_FD_183968 | JGI IMG/M metagenome (GOLD analysis project Ga0210057, IMG submission 183968) | Groundwater microbial communities from aquifer - Crystal Geyser CG10_big_fil_rev_8/21/14_0.10 (SPAdes) (version 2) | ecosystem: Environmental > Aquatic > Deep subsurface > Groundwater ... | reverse complement strand
AGCAAATTAACGCCTTTTGTCTCCAGCGATTTGTTGCGGCCGATTATTGCCCAACAGCAGAGCTCATTTAACTTTAGGCAAGCCATGGATGAGCGGAAAATCGTGCTGGTCAAGCTGTCTAAGGGCATTATCGGCGAATTAAGCTGTCACCTTTTGGGCATGATTATTGTGGGCAAGCTGCTGCTGGCGGCCCTGTCTCGGGTGGACCAGCCGGAAGCGCAAAGAACCAACTTTTATTTATACATTGATGAGTTCCAGAATTTTACCACCGATACCATTTCCATTATTCTGTCCGAAGCCAGAAAGTATAAGCTGTGTTTGACCATCGCTCATCAATACATCGGCCAGCTGGTTAAAGAAAACGACAGCTCCATCCGCGATGCCGTCTTTGGCAATATTGGCACAATGATTGCTTTTAGGATCGGCCCCGATGATGCCGAAATCGTGGCTAAGCAATTCGCGCCGGTGTTTAACGAATACGATGTCATTAATATTCCCAAGTACAACGCTTACATCAAACTCTTGATTGATAACGAAAATCCTCCGGCTTTTAATCTGGCTACTTGGCCGCCGCAAGCGGGCGACCTTGCCCTGGCCAATAGAATTAAAGAGCTGTCCCGCTTCCGTTACGGCCGGGACAGGAGTGAGGTGGAGCAGGAAATACTTAACCGGATTACAATGACTGCGCCGAAACCCGCCGCTCCCACCATAATCTGAATTTTTAGAGACATTCATGCCATATTTCTTTTCGATAATTTTTTTTCTGCTGATTTTTTTATTACTGTTAAACTTTGCCTGGGCCGGCGTAGCGGCGGCCCCCTGGGTGCCTTCCCGAAAAAAAGATTTATCGCGTTTGCTCTCGCTGGCCGATGTTCAGGCCAATGACATTGTTTATGATCTGGGCAGCGGCGACGGTCGCTGGCTTTTTTATTTTGCCCGGCATTCTTCAGCCAAAAGCATCAAGGGTTTTGAACTTTCTTATCTGATGTTTTTTGTATATTGTTTTAAAAAGTTATTTAGAGGATATCCACAAGTTACCGTTGAGATAAAAAATTTTTACAAAACCAGTTTTTCCGCCGCGGATGTCGTTCTTTGTTTTTTGACTCCCATGGCCATGAAGAAACTGCTGCCTAAGCTGAAAAAGGAAATGAAGCCCGGGGCCAAGCTGATTTCTTACGCTTTTACTCTGCCGCAAATGGAGCCGGAGCAAATCAGTAAAATCAGCCCGAAAGACATTCCAATTTATCGGTACCGGTTTTAAATCCTAATCTTCTTGACAAATAATCAAACAATGTTATATTTAAGTAACAAAACAAAAACCAAATAAAAATAAATAGGATAAAATAGAAATAAAACCATAAACAAATATGAAAAACATCGATGAATTAAAACAGATTTTGGATAACATCGAGATCCAAATGCAAAAATTACGCTTAATATTGGAAGGCGGCAGTCTGACTCCGGCCAGCAAGAAAAATAATTTATCCGAAAAACTGGGGTCGCTGAATCAGGCCCAGGAACTGGAAAACGAGAAAGTTATTGAAGGCGTTTTTGACGGCCAGAAAATGATCGGCCCCGACGGCAAGCAGTATTCTATACCGGCTAATTACGTTTCTAAGTCAAAATTGGTGGAAGGCGATATACTCAAATTGACCATTGATGAAAAGGGCAATTTTATTTATAAGCAGATCGGACCGGTGGACCGCGAACGGCTGGTGGGAAAACTGGTTAAGGATGAATCCAGCGGCGAGTATGTGGTCATGTCGGATAATAAAACTTATAAAGTAATTCTGGCCAGCGTAACATATTTCAAAGGCACGGAAGGCGATGAAGTGGTATTTTTATTGCCAAAAGGGAGCGAAAGCCAGTGGGCGGCCATTGAAAATATCATTAAGCAATAGCCTGCACTAAGGCCCAAAATATCTCGTTAATAAATCCAGCACCCAGCCGCTCGCGAGCGGCTGGGTGCGATGATAAATCGGTGCCAGCGATGCGCCCGATTTTTTTATCCGCCTCCGCCGGCATCACGAAATCATTTGATTTTTAATGCCTGAAAAGATATAATTAACTTGATTTGCCCTGATCTTTCTTATTGGCAGGGAAGTTATAAAGGTAGAGAGTTGCTGGGACTTAACAGATTTAAACTCTAAATTCTAAGCACTAAATCCTTTCGCTTTGCTCAGGGCGAGTATAAACAAATTCAAATTTTCTAATCATAAATGTTCAAAACTGTTTTGATAATTAGGGTTTTGGTCATTAGATATTGTTTAGGATTTAGAAATTAGAATTTAGGAATTATTTACATTATGACCCTAACCTTATACAGAAAATACCGTCCCCAGAGCTTTAAAGAAGTGATTGGCCAGAACCACATTAAAGTCACTTTATTGAGCGAAATAACTTCGGGCAAGCTGGCTCATGCCTATTTGTTCTCCGGACCGCGGGGCATTGGCAAAACCACCCTGGCCCGGCTGCTGGCCAAAAGCGTAAATTGTGTTAAGCCGCAAGACGGCGAACCCTGCAATAACTGCCCGTCCTGCCTGGAAATTATGCAGGATAATTCTTTGGACCTGATAGAAATTGATGCCGCTTCTAACCGCGGTATTAACGAGATCAGAGAACTGCGGGAGCAGGTTAAGTATGCGCCGGCCAAAAGCCGCTATAAAATTTTCATTATAGACGAGGTGCACATGCTGACCAGCGAAGCTTTTAACGCCCTGTTAAAAACTTTGGAGGAGCCGCCGGCCCATGCCATATTTATTCTGGCCACCACCGAGCTTCATCAATTGCCCGAAACCATCATCTCCCGCTGTCAGCGTTTTGATTTTAAAAAAGTTTCTTTTACCGAAATTATCGGCTATCTGGAAAGGATCTGTTCGGCCGAACGGGTCAAGGTTGATAAAAAAGTGCTGGAAAACGTGGCGCGCTTTTCCCAAGGTTACGTCAGGGATGCCGTTTCTTTGCTGGGGCAGATTCTGGCTTTGGGCGAAAGCGAAGTCAGCCAAGCCGAGGCCTCGCTGGTTTTGCCGCGTTCCGATCTAAGTCAAATAACGATATTTATCAGCCAGATTTTTCAAAACAACACGGCGGGAAATATCAACCTCATTAACCAGTATTTAGCCGACGGCGGCGAGCTGGAAAATTTCACCAAGGAAACGATTGAAGTCCTTAGGAAAATATTGGTAGCCAAAATAACCAACAGCTGGCAGGAACTGGTCTGGGAGATTCCCGAGGATGATTTAAAAACATTCATGCGCCTGCTGGAAAAAGTTGCGGCCAATCAGCTGGTCGGCATTATAGAAATACTGCTAGACGCCTTGACGGTGATGAAGAGAAGCGATATAATCCAGCTTCCTTTGGAAATGGCCATCGTTAAAATTGACGCCGAAGTTTTTAAGAAAGTTTGATTGCGAGATCGTCTAGCGGTAGGACGCCAGGTTCTGGCCCTGGTAACCCTGGTTCGAATCCAGGTCTCGCAGCCAAGTTGAAAATTTGATGGTGTCTACCAATGAACTGATTATATCAATTTGCTTTTTTTCGGAGGAGTAGTAAAATTCTTATTAAGAAATCAACAGGGTCTTTTTAAGCCTTGTTTTTATATTGCTTTTTTAGCTTAAAAATGATAAATTTTAAGCATGAAATTCCCCATGCCCAATAAGATAGAACCTTACTTCAAAGATGAAAAAAGGAAGTTTAATCTATACTTAGGTGATATTGTTGAAGTTATTAAAAGCGTGAAAACAGAATCAATTGATATGATTTTTGCCGATCCGCCATATAATCTCTCTAATGGCGGCTTTACAGTTCATGCTGGCAAGCGAGTGAGCGTAGATAAAGGCGATTGGGATAAAAGTAAAGGCATAGAAAAAGATTTTGAATTTCATTATAACTGGATTAAAGCTTGTAAAAAGGTTTTAAAACCAAACGGAACGATTTGGATTAGCGGCACTTATCATTCTATTTATTCCTGCGGGTTTGCTTTGCAAAGGCTCGGCTATCATATATTAAATGACATTTCTTGGTATAAGCCAAATGCCGCTCCTAATTTAAGCTGTCGGTTTTTTACTGCTAGTCACGAGACCTTAATTTGGGCCAGGAAGGATAAAATCGGTAAACATACCTTTAATTATAAAGAGATGAAAGGCGGCAATTGGCATGTTGATGATTTCATCAAGAAAGTTGATAAACAAATGCGTTCAGTTTGGTCAATTAATACGCCAAAGCCTCAGGAAAAAAAATACGGCAAGCATCCAACGCAAAAACCACTAGATTTATTGAAGCGAATAATTATCGCCAGCACAAATAAAAAAGAATGGATCCTAGATCCTTTTACAGGTAGTTCTACGACCGGCCTGGCTGCTTATAAATTGAATAGAAATTTTATTGGAATAGATAAGGAAAAAAAATATCTGGAATTATCAATTAAGCGATTTAAAGAATTAGAGCAAGATATTATTAATAAATTACTTTAATACTATGGCAAACAGCAAATCTTGGAAAAAAATTTTTGATGACTATGGAATTTTAGATCACGATTTTGATAAATCGCCGTTTCCGCTTTCTGCAACACAAATAAAACGGGCCTGCCAAAAATTCAAAGAGACAGGCGAGAAAGAAGTCCGTATTTTATGCAAACAAGATAGCAGGGAAGATAGGCCAGATATTTTCCAAAAGCATAATTTGTTTTTGCTTCCTGTAAAAAATGGCTATTACAACATTATCAAGGGCAAAGGTTATGTTGATATTCCGGAAATTATAAAAGAGATTGTGATTTATTCTTCAAAACTTGATTTTCAATTAGACACTGCAAAAATTGGCAATTCAGAAATGCAACACCTTGACTATGCCTATGCTGCAAGTTTAATTCGTACTTTTATGAACGACCTTTCGCTTGTCCTTACGATACGAGGAAGAAAATATACACCCGATTTTGAATTTAAAGTCGGAAAACAAGTCATTAAAGTTTCAAGCGTACAGACAGAAGTTGACGCTGGCTATGAAGGCAAAAATCAAGTCGTGCTTATTGAGGCGAAAAATTTCAGTGCAACAAATGTCATCATCCGTCAGCTTTTCTACCCATTTAGACAATGGCAAGAACAAACGAAGAAAAAAGTTATTACATTATTTTTTGATAAAGCGAGTGGCGAAGATGTTTATTCAATTTGGCAATTTGAATTCAGCGACCCCAAAAATTATAACAGCATAAAACTAGTGAAATCAGGTAAGTTCAGGATTAAAGAAAAATAATCATAACTATGAAAAAAATTGAGGCGTCGCCCCGCTTTGAGGCGCACGATCTGCCTACGCCAAGGCTACGGCAAGGCAAGAATGAGTTGGGGAACCTTTTTAAATATTCTGAACAAGTCGTTTGCCCACCGTCCTATAAAAGTAAATTAACAATATAAAAAAATGATCAACACTAAACATTTGCTTAAAGTAACATCAGTCTGGATCAGTATCGTCTACGCCATCTGTTATTTCGGAGTGGCGATTCATCCGCCGGTCAGGAGTTTATTTATGAAATTCTCCTTACACGCCGATGTCGCCTTCAAATCTGATTTTTTCAGCTTCGGATACTTTATTTCCGGTCTGATTGTATGGAATATCGTGGCAATTTCAGGCGTCTGGCTTTTTGCTGAATTATTCAATAAAATTAAACAATAGAGATTGAAATACAATTAACAATTTTAAAATCAACATTATGACCAAAATTACCAAATCCATCGTTATTATTTTGGCAGTTGGGGTTATAGGAGTGTTGGTTTTTTTGCTGTTTAAAAACCGTACCGCTCCGGATAATCTTTTGGGCGGCGATCGCGACGAGCATGGCTGTATTGGTTCGGCCGGCTATTCATGGTGCGAAGTCAAACAAAAATGTTTGCGGATTTGGGAGGAGCCGTGCAGTTCAGAATTAAGCGGGGAATCCATAGCGGCAATCAAGCAACTATTGGCCGACAAATACAGTTATGACATTGCCGACGTTCATTTAACGATCGGTCAGCAAACCGTTGATCATCTGCGCGGCGGAGTGAAGTTTAAGGACGAAGGGGCTGGCGGCATAGTTTTGGCGGCCAAGCTGAACGGTGTCTGGCAGATCGCCTTTGACGGCAACGGGGCCATCAGCTGCCAAGACATGGAAAAATATAATTTTCCGGAGGCGATGATCAGCGACTGCGCCCCAGAAAGCGGCTCGGGCACGGTTAAAGTCGGCTACGTTAAAAAACTTTACCGGCAAAACGGCAAGAACAGTCTGGATTTTGACGAAGTTAAGTGGCTAAGCGCCAGCGACGGCACCTGCGTGTCAACAGCAGGCGAAAAGCCGGACGTTCCCGTTTGCAACCCCAACGGCTTTTTGATTTTAAATGAAAATGAGGATACTGAAATTTACGAAGTAACCGCCACGACCGTTAAAAAAACGTCGGAGTTTGCCTACAGCGAAACGGGGGAGCGGACAATCGGCTATGAGAGCTTTGTCAATCTGGGCGCGGAGCACTTTGCCGCAACACCCTATGCTATTGAAGTGGCCGACGGAACGATTACCAAAATCACCGAGAAATATATTCCGTAATAAAAAGGCGCCATTTGACGGAATAACAGAATAGATAACGACCATTAACTAAAATCAAATTTTTTAAGACAGGGATGATACGATAAAGTCCATATGTCCTATTACTTGGGAATTATCTTTGCGTTCATCGCTTTGCTTAGCTGGGGCTTTGGCGATTTTTTTATCCAAAAAACCACCAGAATCGTCGGCATCTGGAAGGCGTTGTTTTTTATTGGCGCGGTGGGGTTAGTGGGGCTTTTTCCGTTTGTCAAGAATGAGATTTTTCAGCTAGAAGCCGGCAGTTTACTGCTGCTGTCCGGCTTGGGCATCGTGGTTGTCTTTGGTTCCTTGTTTAATTTTGCTGCCCTAAAGCAGGGGAAAATTGCCATTGTTGAACCATTAATCGGTTTGGAACTTCCTCTGACGGTCTGTTTGAGCATAAGCTTGGGTAAGGAGCGGTTAACTCTGGTTCAGTTCTTTTTGATTGCCATAGTAGTTATTGGGATATTGGCGGCAGTTACTATTCATCACACTCATCTGCATTACCATAAAAGAATTTTTGAAAAAGGCGTTATTTTAGCCGGCGTGGGCGCTATTGGCATGGCCTTAACTAATTTTTTTGTCGGAATTTCCAGTCAGCAAATTTCTCCGTTAATGACCATCTGGTTTGCTCATTCGTTACTGGCCCTGGTTTGCGCTGTCTATCTTATTTATCAGGGAGATTTTAAAACAATCATCTCTGATTTAAGGCATCACCCCAAGACGATTATCGGGCAGAGTCTCTTGGATAATCTGGCCTGGGTGGCTTTTGCCTTGGCTACTACTTTTATTCCCATTGCGATTGCTACTACCATTAGCGAAAGTTATATTGTTTTGGCGGTGTTGCTCGGCCTTTTTATCAATCGCGAAAAATTACGCCGCCATCAGGTCGTTGGCATTATTCTGGCCATTGGCGGTGTTCTGGTCTTGGCATTTTTGAGCTCTTAGCCAGGCGCGAGAATAGGAAACGGGCGCCTATATTTTTGATTTTTTAAAAAAACATTGCTGCAGGTAAAGGTTTGGGTATTATTTCAGGCAAATATGAGGCGTCCGAAAAAAAAGAATCTCCCATTTTACAATGGGAGATTGGTCAAGCGTTTGTTGTTTGCAGGGCCATGACTGAATCACGGACCCGCTGAGCCACCAGCCGCCGAGTATTACCGTTATCCGGGAGCTGATACAAATCAGCAAAGACTACAGGCTGACCAATGACAATTCTGCCTCGATGGCCCCACTTGATTTTGGTAAAGTTAAAGCCCGCATCAACTGGCATGATTGGTTGAATACCATCAAGCCAAATAGGCACAATGTATTTTGGTTTAGCCTCTAAAATAGTTTTGGCTACGCCGGCTTTACATTCACCTATTTCCCTGGTTCTGGTCCTAGTGCCTTCAAAAAAAAGAACTAGGTTGCTGTCATCGATTGCCTGGCAAAATTTATCAATTTGCTCCTGCATCACCTGCCTGTTTCTGGTCTTCCGGGTAACCGGTATGTTCTTTAATAGACTGAAGACGTATCTGCCAATGAGATGTTTGAAAAAGTTACCCTTGTCCGGTGCATTCCAGGGAACCCGACGGGGATAAAATAATATCTCCCAAAAATTAAGAACACAAGCTCCGATCAGAAATGAATCTATTAAGGTTTGGTGATTGGAGAGATAAAGAATGCCGGTGGTCCGGAGCAAATTCTCTCTGCCGACGACTTCTACTTTGTTCAGAAAACGGAAAATATACAATCCCCACAGCCAACCGAAAAATAAGGCAACGTGGCTGAGGGTTGCCCTAATAATGTTTTGAGCCTTTCGCATAACCACGCGTCTCCTTGATAAATATTTTGTAACAAATGAACTAATTTAACAAGAATTTATCATATTATAATTTATCTGTCCAGAGCGATTTGCAACAGTTGTCTAATCTGAAGAAAAAAAAGGCGCCCGGTGTGTCAGGCGCCTGAAGATTGTTTTTGGATAGTGCGGGATTATCCCGCTTTATTTTTCTCTTTGCTTTTTTCCCCCTTTTCCGGTTCCTGATGTTTTTCTACTTGCTCTGCTCGCTCGAGGTTTTGCTGAACCTCCTCAGGAACCTCAATGGATTTTTGCCTCTTGGCTTTAGTGATGTCGCCGGCAATTGATTCCAGCGCCTTAGCACCACTATAAGTCGTGGCGCCAACTGACTCTGTAATGGCCTCGTGGGTCGGCCCGAAATCTACTCCGGCGGCCTTAAGATTAATGCCGATTGGAGCAGTTAATAATATCAGACCAGCCGCCATAACGGCGAAAGGCACTGTGCCAGCAAGAAATATTTGCAGTTTTTTAATCCTGGCCAGCTGAACCGACAGCCAAAGCCAGATGCCCCCGGCAATGATGATGAGCATTGACCAAGTCATCAGAAACATGACATGGCTCTTTCCCAGGAAGCCGTCTTTGTAGGCTTCCTGATAGACTAACTTTTGCAGGGGCAAAATTCCCCAGCAACTTTTGGCAAATTCCATCTGGCCGATTAATATTCCGTCGATGATCATCATCAATAGCAGCAGAATGAAAAGATACGACCTGGCTTGTTTCCACTCCTGGTAGTGTTTACCCCAGATCTTGATCATTAAAAAACTACCGGCCGTGAGAAATAAGGGATACAACATATTAACCTCCTGTGTTTTCTGTGTTTTGTTATTCTTCCTGATTTTGTTAACTACGATGCTGTAAACCAACCTCCTTTCTCATTTTCCTGGTGTTAATTTATTGATTAAAAGAACAAAAAAATCATCAATTTTCAAGGGTAATGAGCCATAATATCTTATGTTACATTTTTTGTCAAGGCAATTAAAATAAAAAAGTTATCATAGCTGTCAAAATATTCCTTTTTTTGTTATGATATGGCCATGGACCTGAAAAAATATCTAATTTTTTCCATCATCATATTAATTGCTCTGACTATTTTAGCCGGCGCGCATTTTTTTATTTATTCAACGTTGGTCAGCTGGTGGCACATTAAAAGTCATAGCGTCAAAACAATTCTAGCGGTGGTTTTAATGTTTTTGGCCAGCAGTTTTATTGTGTCTTCAGTTCTGGCTCATTATTCTAGCTGGTTGCCGGTCAAGGTCTATTATTTTCTTTCCGGCATCTGGCTGGCGCTGCTGACTTATTTGCTTATCACCTTTGCTTTAATCAAGTTGCTGGTTTATTTTTTCAAATTATTCAATATCAGCTTTGATACTAAAGCGGCCGTTTTAGTTGCCATTTTGCTTTCACTCTCGTATGTGGGCTACGGGATTTGGAATGCTTACCGGCCGCGCTTTAAAAACATTACTGCCAAAATTAACAATCTGCCGTCAAACTGGGAAGGCAAGAAAGTGGTGCAGCTTTCCGATTTGCATCTGGGCGTTATTTTAGAAAAAGGATTTTTAAGGCGCATTGTTGACCTGGTCAATACCGCAGATCCGGCTTTAGTGGTTATCACCGGCGACCTGTTGGACGGCATGGAAGGCAATCTGGATTTCGGCCTGGAATATTTAAACCAGCTGAAAGCGGAACAAGGAGTGTATCTGGTAACGGGCAATCACGAAACTTATTTTGGCACGGCCAAGTTTTACGGTCTGCTCCAGGGTACCCAGGTAAAAATTTTGAACGACGCCATGGTGGATTTAAACGGCCTTCAGCTGATTGGCTTAAGTTATCCGGAAAGAGGCGAGAGCAAAGATTTAGTTTCCGCCATCAAAAAGCAACCGGAGTTTGACCCAGGTAAGCCCTCCATTCTGCTGTATCACAGCCCGGTGCAGGTTAAAGAGGTTGGCCGGGCCGGCATTAATCTGCAGCTTGCCGGCCATACGCACCGCGGTCAGCTGTTTCCTTTTAATTTAATCGCAAAAGCTATTTACCGCGGTTTCGATTATGGCTGGCATCGGCAGGATGATTATGCCATTTATACCAGCAGCGGGATCGGCGTTTGGGGCCCGACCGTCAGAACGGCCAGTCATCCGGAAATTGTGGTGATCAAGCTGGTGAAATGATTTTTAAATCAATATTTAGAGATGAGTTACTAACTTGCAAAAATCACGATTTTTTTGTATGATAATGTCAGTATTATGCTTACTAAAGCCATTCAAAAGTTAATCAGTTCACTAATCAACTTCGCTCCGGCGAATTATTATGTTGGGGCGGAAACCAACCGGGTTCATGTTGATGCTTTTGTCAGCGGCATTGCCAAAATTTACGAAAAAATCCGCAACGCCATTGATTATAAAGAGGAGCATTTATTAAGGAAGAACGCTATTTTCCGCATCATCCAACGCCGGCTGATGATCAGAATTTCCACCAACCAAATTTCTTTAGGTTTGATTAAAGAACTGATTCGCGGCGGTTATATTGAAAACGATTTAATTCCTCAAAAAAAAGTTGACCAGGTTCAAAAAATTATAGAAAAGTACATTGCTCTTTATAATCTTAGCGGCTCTAAAAGAAACAACGGCGAGGGGCAGAAGCTTTTTAAATGGCTGCTGGAAATTTGCGCCTGCGAAGTGGAAGAAGCCATTACGCCGCCGCTGCAGGAAAGGGCGATGGTGGAATTTGTCTATCAGCTGATGCGCCCGCAAATCAATATTGCCGACAAAGAGTTTTCGGAAAAAGAAAAGGATCTGCACATTTATATTGCCATCTATCGGGCGATGGTTAAATTGGACGTCGCCATGATGAATTATTTATTGTTTAAGTACTACTATCCCGGCTGGGCTAACGTTGACCACACCCAGGTTATGCTGGTGGCTAAAAAGATCCGGAACCTGAAAAAAGAAATAATCCGGCAGCAAAATCACCCCATTGGCGAAAGACTGGTCAAAGTGATTAAAAAATATTCTTTTGTTTTCTTTGTATTAAGAGACATCATTTTAGCCGATCCCAAGAAAGCTCAGGAGATTTTTAACAATCCTCAAGAATTGGAATACCAGATCAGAAGCACCTGCGAAAAGCTTTACAAAAAAGCCAAGACCAAGTTAAGACGCAGCATCGTCAGAGTCACCATCTACATTTTTATCACCAAAATGATGTTGGCGCTTGTATTGGAGTTTCCTTACGATTATTATATTGCCAAGCAGGTGGCTTATCTGCCTTTGTTGATCAATGCAATTTTCCCGCCGCTCTTAATGGTATTTATCGGCACTTTTATCAGGGTGCCGGCCAAGAAAAATACCAATCGGGTGGTAGGGCTTGCCCAGGAAGCCGTCTACCAGAATAAAATCAGCGGCATTAAGGGATTGGGCCAGACCGGCCGCCGGACCTCTTTTTTAACTCTGGCTTTTTACATTCTGTATTTAACATTGTTTAGTATTTCTTTCGGCGTTCTGATATATATTTTGATTTCGCTGGGATTCAATATTTTCAGCATGCTGATTTTTTTGCTGTTCCTGTCCATCATCAGTTTTTTCGGCATCAAACTAAGATTGAATATCAGGGACTTAACCGTTGTAGACAAAAAAGAAAGCTGGCCGATGTTTTTGTTTCAGCTGTTCAGCCTGCCGTTTTTAAATGTTGGGCACTGGGTCTCGGTTAAATTTTCCAAAATCAATTTGTTTGTTTTTATTCTTGATTTCATCATTGAAGCGCCGTTTAAAATCTTTTTAGAAGTCATTGAGGACTGGATCAGTTTTTTGCGCGAAAAAAAAGAAGAAATGTACAGCCAGGAATAGATCCCGCACCACTTTTTTGAATTTTGACTTTTAAGTTATAGTATATGAAATACGACATTGTCACCATTGGCGGCAGCACCGAAGATATAATGTATTATACCGATCAGGCCGTATTGATTAAAAATAAGCATGATATTCTAAGGCAGCAGTTGTTGGGCTTTGAGTTCGGCGCCAAAATCGTGGCCAAAAAAGTCCTGTTTACCTTTGGCGGCGGCGGCTCTAATACGGCCGTTAATTTTTCCCGGCTGGGCTTTAAGACCGGCGTGATTACGGCGGTGGGCGATGACGGCATCGGCCAGATGATTACTAAAAATTTCCAGGATAATAAAGTCAGCACCGCTTTAATCCAGCATTCGCGCCTCGCGCCCAGCGGCTTGTCTTTTGTAATAAATTATAGCGGCTCCACTGACCACGTTATTTTAAAACTTTGGTCGGCTAATGATCTGTTAGAAATTAAAGCCGTTGCTCTGGGTAAAATAACCACGCCTTGGTTTTATCTGACCGCTTTGCCTCAGCGGCGGTGGCAGGCCAATTTAACAGCAGTTTTTAAAACCGCCGCTAAAAATAAAATAAAGGTGGCCTGGAATCCCGGCGCCAGTCAGCTGGCCCGGGGCTTTCCGGCTTTGAAACAGTTTTTAAAACAAACGGCTGTTCTCATCTTAAACAAAGACGAAGCAATAGAACTGGCGTTAAGTTTTGGTCAAAAAACCACCCGTTTGGCCTCACTGTTGAAGTATATTAAGCAAATGGGCCCGGCCATTGTTGCCATTACCGAAGGCGCCCGCGGCGCTACCGTTTGTTCCAACGAGCAGGTTTGTTTTGAAAGAGCGTTAAGGATAAAAGGCGTCAATACCACGGGCGCCGGCGATGCCTTTGGTTCCAGCTTGGTTGGCGGGCTGCTGCTTTATAAAGATTTAAAACGGGCTCTGCATCTAGCCATTATTCAGAGTAATCATGTTATCAGGCAGATTGGGGCGCAAAAAGGTTTACTGCGCCTAGGTCAGATAAAAAAATATTAAAATAATCAATGATCAAATGGTTTCTAAGATAACCATGGCAGTGCCGGTAGAAATTTCCGCACGCCATCTTCACTTGTCTCAAAAGGATTTAATCAAGCTGTTCGGTAAAAATTATCGGCTGACCAAAATCAAGGTTTTGTCCCAGCCCGGCGAATTCAGCGCCAAAGAAACGGTTGAACTGATCGGCCCCAAAGCCAGCCTGAAAAAAGTGAGAGTGGTCGGACCGCTGCGCCCGCAGACTCAAGTTGAAATAACGGCTACCGACGGCCGTTTGTTAGGCATTAAGGCGCCGGTCAGAGTCTCGGGCGATGTTAAAAAATCCGCCGGCGCATCTCTTAAAGGACCGCGCGGCACGGTAAAGTTAAAAGCCGGCGTCATTATCGCCCAAAGGCATTTACACCTTTCTCTTAAGGAAGCCAAAGAATTTGGTTTAAAGGATCGGCAAAAGGTTTCGGTTAAGATTGCCGGCCCTAGGGGTCTGACTTTTGACAATGTGGTTGTCCGCAGCGGCCCGCTGTATAAAAAGGCCTGCCATTTAGATACCGACGAAGCCAACGCCGCCGGCCTAGCCAGCTGCGGCCGGGGTCTGGTTATTTGGCATTGTTAATTTTTTCCTATGACCAAATATATTTTAGCCATTAACGCCGGCAGCGCCACGCTCAAAGTCAAGATTTTCAACACTAACTTGCAAGAACTTGGCAGGGCGCAGCTGGAAAGAGTTGGTTTAACCAATTCGTTTTTAGACTATTACTGGGGCAGAAAAAGCCCGCGGATCCATTTTTCGGCCGGCATAAAAAATCATCAGAGGGCCCTCAAGGAAATAATAAAGCTGATGCCCGAGCGGCTTTATCGTCATATTAAACTGGTCGGTCATCGGGTGGTGCATGGCGGCGAAGATTTTATGGAAGCGACGCCGCTGAACAAAAGAATCATCGCCCAAATCGGCCGCTATAATGATTTTGCCCCGCTGCATAATCCTAT
>Ga0210057_1006670_pt1 | contig 14264 bp, 13 predicted proteins | sample CryGeyCG2114_010_2_FD_183968 | JGI IMG/M metagenome (GOLD analysis project Ga0210057, IMG submission 183968) | Groundwater microbial communities from aquifer - Crystal Geyser CG10_big_fil_rev_8/21/14_0.10 (SPAdes) (version 2) | ecosystem: Environmental > Aquatic > Deep subsurface > Groundwater ... | reverse complement strand
CATACTAGACGAACCTACAACAGGACTTCATTTTGCCGATTTAGAAAGGCTAATTGGAATAATTAAACAGTTAGCGCATTACAAAAATACTGTAGTAATAGTAGAACACAATTTAGATATAATAAAAAATTCTGATTACATATTAGATCTTGGGCCCGAAGGCGGAGACGCCGGAGGAAAGATTATTTACTCCGGAGATATAAAAGGGTTATTGGAGTGCAAAAAATCATACACAGGACAAGTGTTAAAACAATACCTCGAAAGCTTTTAATACTAATAAAACTTTGGGTAATGTTTGGTTCTATAGACATTTTCTTTCCATCGAAATCGAAGTAAGACACTATTTTTACATTGTTGATAAAAGTTCTTACACTGCCAAAAGGAGGTATTAAATCTATATTTTCGCTGTCATTATCACCTTTTAAATTTATATTGTATATCGTAGCGCCGGTTTTATTTATCACTTTAGTACTAACATTATTTACATTAATTATAACCCCTTTACTTGCGTTGGCTTTTAATAATTTTAGATTTCCAAATTTAATATCCACCAATTTTTCGCGCGTATCGGTTGTTCTATAAGCTCCTGGGGGTATTGGATACAAAGAGCTTTCGCCTTTTCTAACAAAAGTTATATGGTTTGTATCTAGACTGCTAAAGTAATCTAAATTAGATGTGCTTCCCCACGTTGGATCTATTTGTATCCATCCTATATTAGGGTCGTAAAATTCAACCCAGGTATGTAAAAGGTCGACATCTTTGTCAAAAAAGACCGAAAGGGGTTTACTTGCAATATTTTGAGAATAAGCAAATCCGTTAATCTCTCTTGCCGGTATTCCAGCAGATCTAAGTAACGCTATTGTTAAGTCGGTATATTCCATACAAACAGCGTTTTTAGGATTTTTTAACGCCTCTACCGCCCCCAATCTTAATGCTACAACATTATCTGTTCTATCATAATTATACGTCAAAAACTTTGTAACGTAGTCATATATTTTTTTGGCGTTGCTAACAACTGTTTCTTGGGTGTTAACCAAAAAAGATGCTAGTTGTTTTATCTCCGCATTTTGAGATTCCCAATACGTATCTTGTTTTGTTAAGTAGTCAAAACTAGATTTTGGCGCATCCATAATATAAGCGCTATTTTTAGCCTCTATAATCGAACTTTTTACTTTAATAATTCCGGCGACTTCTACCTTTACTTTTTTTCCTCTCTCTACGTTATATTCCGCAAGGTAGTTTCCATCCCTGTCTACTGTTACATTTTCTGGCTCTGGGCTTATTCTATTAATTGTTACCGCTTGTCTGTTTTTTATATCTGCCGGTATTGCGATATTCATTTTATTGCTCAAGGAATCTTTATTTTCCAGTTGATACTTTAGATCGAAAGTAAATAGCTGAAAATCTCCAAAGAAAATTGCGATGCCGTTTAAATTTTGACTGTCAGAAAAAAAGTAAGTTATGCTATCCGCGTTTTTATTAATTTTATTTGGATTCGGCGATGCGTAATTTAATTCCCCAAAAGACTTAGGAACAGTTACAGAAGATGTAAAGGAATTAATATTAGGATCATTTTTAGATGATGGTATGTAGATTTCTTTAACTAACCCGTTCTGCTGTAAAATTTTGTCGGTTTTAAAGGTTATTCTATAGCTATAAGTGGAATCTTTACCTACTATAGGATTATTAAAAACAGATTTAATTACCTGCAAACCGTTTTCGAAACTTGTATCTAAAAAAATATCAAAAGATTTAATATCCGAATCTGCTTTAACATCCCAAATATTAGTAAGTCCGGTATTTAAATCTTGTTCGGTTACAACAGAGACCTGATCTAAATTGGTTATATTAACAGTATATGTAACAATAGACTCTTCTTTAAAGTCAACTATATATTCTGTGTTTATATCGACTAAAAAACCAGAACTGGCTAAAATATTAGATTTAGAACTTAAAAAAAATAGAAACGAAGTTAAAAAAAAGAAGATTCGCTTTTTCATTGTATAATTTCTTTATCTATGACTTATATCAATCAATCTATAATTAAAAAAGAGGTAAAAAATTTACCAAGTTCTCCTGGTGTTTATGTTTTTAAAAATTCTTTAAATAAAACACTATATGTAGGAAAAGCTTTAAATTTAAAATCCCGAGTGTCAAGCTATTTTAAATTAAAATCCGAACTGCTCCCAAAAACTTATTATATGGTATCTAAAATAGCAAAGATAGATTTTATAGAAGTAGAAAGCGAAATCGAAGCGTTGCTTTTAGAATCGGATTTAATTAAAAGGTTTAAACCTCTCTATAACGTTAGTCTAAAAGATGACAAACATTACCTATATATAGAATTTTTTAGCGAAATAAGGTTAAATAAAAAGTTTAATAGTATTAGATTTTCAAGAAAAACAGATAATAAAGAATCAAAATACTTAGGACCTTTTCCAGAAGGAAATTTGGCAAAACAAACAATTAGAATGTTTAGAAAAGCCTTTCCTTACGCGGATTGCTCTAAAGCTAAATTTAATAGGCATAAGAATCTTAAAAGGCCTTGCTTGTTTAAAAATTTAGAGTTATGCCCGGCTCCTTGTACCAAACAAAATTTGTTTAAAGAGAACAACAATAATATCCAAAATATATTTTCGGTTTTAAATCTTAAGAAGGGAAAGTTTTTAAGTACATTAAAAAAGGAAATGCAAAACCTATCTAATAATAAAGAGTACGAAAAAGCCGCGCGAATTCGTGATATTATTTCTAAAATTAAATATCTAACTCAAAGTTTTAGACTGGCAAACGAATATGTTTTAAGCCCAAATTTAAAACGGGACATAGAAGTAAGCGGCCTAAAAAACTTGGATAAAATTTTAACTACCAATCTTTCGAATGTTAATAATCCAAGAATAGAGTTTGTGGATGTTTCAAACATTGCCGGAAAAAATGCCACAGCTTCTCTTATAGTTTTTATCGGAGCGAATGCCAAAAAAGACCAATATAAAAGATTTAAAATTAAAACAAAAGATACTCCGGATGATTTTAAAATGATTGGCGAGGTATTAACTAGAAGGTTTAAAAATAATTGGCAACTGCCAAATCTACTAGTTATAGACGGAGGCAAGGGTCAAGTTAGTGTTGCTAAAAAAATTTTAGAGAATTTAAACCTATCAATACCAATAATAGGTTTAGCAAAAAAGCGAGAAGTAATCGTAACCGCGGATTTTAAAGAAATTAAAATTCCAAAAGATAACCCGGGTTTAAAAATTTTAATAAGAGGGAGAGACGAAGCGCATAGATTTGCTTTAAATTACCATAGAAATTTAAGAAAAAGAGACCTTTTAGATATGTTAAAATAGTATAATCAATATGATGCTTAAAAGAATAGTTCGATCTGTCTTGTTAAAATCTGGATCAATATACGTAACATCGCTTTATCTTACCGGGTTAAGTTTTGGCGGCAGTATAAAAACTCTTTTTATATCGGCAGTAACACTATCTTTAGTTAATATGTTCGTTAGACCTTTAGTCAAGATTGTTATGCTTCCAATAAATTTTTTAACTTTAGGTTTGTTTTCTTGGTTTATAAATGTTTTAATGCTTTATTTAACAACAACTTTGGTTCCCAATTTTAGTATTAGCGCGTTTAGCACAACAAAATTCACATACCAATCTTTTTATATACCCTCTTTCGAGTTTGGTTTTCTAGGATCATTTATAGCAATATCTTTTTTTATAAGTTTAGTTTATAGTTTTTTAGCTTGGTTAGTTGACTAATTAGAATTTCGCGCTTCGAAATTATTTGCTATTTCGAATTTCGAATTTCGTATTTTCCCATTGGACGTTCGAGAAATTTTAACCATGCTCCAAATATTTATTTCTATACTTCTTATCGTATTTATTCTATTGCAAGGTGGGGGGGCTGGTCTTAGCAGCACTTTTGGCGGCTTTGGCAACTATTATTCTACAAAAAGGGGAGTGGATAAATACGTATTTTATATAACAATAATTCTTTCTGTAACCTTTGCTGTTTCTGCGGTTATATTATTGTTAATTTAATTATGTCTCTAACTTTTCTTATTTCTTCTTTTGTTCATTTTTTTGGTTCTCTTTTTACTTTTAGCGCTTATAGCGAGGGGGTAGTTGGCGATGTTTTAAGCATACATCCTTTAAACAGTTCCACAGATGCCGAGCAAACCATAACAAGATTAGTTTATAGATCTTTATTTACATACGACCAAGAGGGAAACCTTGTTAAAGATTTAGTAAAAGAATACGAAATTTCCGAAGATGGTCTTACTTACTCGGTTACTTTAAAAGAAAATTTATATTGGCATAATGGAAACACTATAACCGCAGACGATATTCTTTATACATCTTCGAAGGCAAAAAACCTTAGAGAAATATCCACGGATAAAATTGACGATAAAACAGTAAGATTTCATTTACCAAACCCCTATTCACCGTTTTTATCTGTTTTAACAATACCTATAGCGCCACAAAATTCCGAGTCTACCAATAATTTTTATGTTAACGGGTCGGGAGACTTTAGAGTTATCCGTGTTAAAAGAGGCAGGGAGGGTTTAAAAGAAATAAGTTTATATACAAAAAATAATAAATACGAAATTAAAAAAATAAATTTTAAAATGTATAAATCGGAAAACGAACTTTTTTTAGCGTATAAACTTGGTCATATAGATGGTTTTATTTCGGATTCTGTTTTCGATTGGCCGAACCTTTTACGTTTTAGATTACCAATATTTGGTCGCTACTACGTTTTAAATTTTAATACCAGTAAAGAACCTTTTAACAATATAGAAAATCGAAAGCTGGCGTCTAAATCTATAAACTACACCGAGCTTTTTGATTCTGTTTTAAAGCCTATTTATAAAAAGGCTTATGGCATTATTAGCAATTCTTGGGCAACAAAAGAAGATACCGACTATCTAAACTATGACTCTTCTCTGGAGGTTTTAGAAAACCCTATTGATATTCAAGTTCTTTCCGCGGATTCTCAAATAATTAAAGAGGTTATGGGTTTTATTGAATCGGAATGGCAAAAAGTCGGTATAAAAGCAAATATTACATACCTTTCTCCCCAAGAAGTTCTTTCTAAAACAAGTCAGGATAAAGACTACGATTTACTGGTTTTAGGTCAAGAGGTAGGTCGGGATCCAGACAGATATGTTTTTTGGCATTCAACTCAAACTGAATCTCCAGGTTTAAATTTTTCCAATTATTCTAATTTAAGAGTCGATAAATCTCTCGAATTGGGTAGACAAGTAATAGAAAAAGAAGAAAGAGCTAAACATTACAATATTTTGCAAACAGTTATGATCGAAGAATATCCCGCAATATTTTTATTTCACCCTGGATTTTATTACCACATTAGCGAAAAATTTAATGTTCCAGAAATAAAGGAGATTTTTTATCCTTACGAACGCTTTAAAAACTTTAAAGATTGGGGATTTAGGAAAGAATAGTTTAGCTATAATTACACTTTTTACCACTCTTCGTTTTTCGCTTAAAACCATCCTTCTATTATGCGCTATATGCATAAACTATTATGTAAAGTTTATACAATTATAAATTTATTCCTTTTAACTATGAAAAATATAGCAATAATAGATTTAGGATCAAGCGCGGTTAAATTAAATGTGTATAAACTTCCTTCTAAAAAAGCTGTTTACAAGGAATCTAAAACTGTAAATATGGCTAAAAACTTTTATCCAACACAAGTTATTTCTGATTTGGCAATAAAAAGGGTAATAAAAGCCCTAAATGAGTTTAATACAACCCTTCTCGCTATAAAAAATGTAGAAATAAAACTTGTAACCACAGGTGTTGCCAGAAAGGCTAAAAACTTACTGGATTTATCGGGAATAATAAAAAATGAAATCGATTGGGATTTAGATGTAATATCTGCCGAAGACGAAGCGGATATTTTTTATAAAGGGGTCGTCTACGATTTTGATCCTAAACTAAAACTTTGCGCTATTAATATAGGGGTGGGCGGCACAGAAATAAGTTTTGGAGATAATAAAAAAGCAAAAATAATAAAAAGCTTTCCAATAGGGATAAGCGGGATGAACGAAATGTTTTTAAGAAACGATCCTCCTTTAGAAAGCTCCGTTGTAAAATTAATGAACTATGTGGATACAGAATTAGAAGAGTATGGGCTATCCAAAAAAAAGGCGGATATTGTGATATACACAGGTGGGGAGTTGGATTATATGAAAAAGACAAACCACCCTTTAACAACTTCTATTTATTCACCAAGCCATCCAAAAGAAATATCCCTCGATTTATTTAAAAGGAAGTTCCAGGAGATTAAGTCTATGAAAAAAGAAGATTTATATAAGTTTATGCCCGAAAATCCAAAATGGATGGACGGCGTTGTTTCTTGTTCTGCTATAGCCATAGTAATAGCGGAGAAGTTGGGGGTAAATATAATTGTTCCAAGCAATAAAAACCTTAATGACGGCTTGCTATTGCTTTACAAATTTTAATTAATATCACACTTACCATTCGCGTCAGATCGACTTTGGCGATCGCTGTACTAGTCAAGTATTTCGGTAACGATTTTTGAGACTGATAAGTACTTTTCCCATGGTGATATATACTTAATTCCTCCATGTCTCCTGTAATGATTAATGGAGTGCTACCAAGTTATGTTGTAAACTATGAACATTTTACAGATAAGTTTGGCGAAACGGGTGTTGAAAAACTGTTCAACGAGGTAAAATTATGGTTGGAACAGCCCTATAGATTGTTCCGTAGTTATTCAGTGTATTACTTTATGGACATATTTGATAATGGAAAATGAAGTTATATTTAGTTTAAAACCACAATTTGCAGAGCTTATTGAGAAAAAGCAAAAAACTCATGAGTTTAGAAAATATACACCTAAAACATTACCGTCAAAGCTATGGTTTTATGTAACATTTCCCATATCTATACTTATGTATATTGCCGATGTAGCTCCTGTAGTGGAATTTCCCAATAAAATTCCTAGTGATGGTTATGGTAACGAGGATTTTAATAACGGGCTTAAAAAATCAAAATATGCCTTTCCCATACGCCACCTGTATAGAATAAGGAAACCGATAACATTAAAACAACTAAGAGATTATTATAACTTTACAGCCCCACAGGGATTTGCCTATATGAGCAAATACCCAAACCTATATAAAGATGTAATAAATGATATAGGTACTGAAAAGATTTTCTAGTTATGCCATTACACAGGATTTTACTTAGAGGTCGCCCCTTTAATGCTATAAAAAATGGTACTAAGACTGTAGAAGTTAGGGCTAATAGGAAAGTAGGTCGGTTAGACTATGCCCAGATAGCCAAAGGTGACCATATAGTGTTTATTAACCAAGAAACAGGAAAGTCCTTGAAATGTTTGGTTGAACGGGTAACCCTATATAAAGATGTAAAATCCCTACTTACAAATGAAGGTGTTGGAAATACTTTATCTAGTGGTGGGGACTTAGAAGCGGGCATAAAATCAATTGAGTCCATTACAGACTATAAAAGGGTTATAGCTGAAAAGGGTGTTTTCGCTTTTAAAATAAAGCGGATTTCATAATTCAACACATTACCTTAGTTCTAACCATTATTTGGGGTATTAGCGAATTTGTTGTTGTGACAATAAAAGATTTCTGGGGTGGATGACGGGAGTTGAACCCGCAGCCACCTCCTCCACAGGGAGGCGCTCTACCATTGAGCTACATCCACCATAAAACCTAAAGATATCAACATAATTTTAACATATACTTTTGCTATATTGATTAAATCTTTACATTTCTGATATATACTATTATATGCTAATAACCAGTCTTCAAAACCCAAAAATTAAGCAGATTGTTAAACTAAAAACAAAAAAAATAGAGATAAAATGCTCAAAATGATTATCGAAGGATATTATCCTATTAAATTCGCCTTGCAAAATAAATACCCTTTTAAAGAATTATTTATATGCCCAAGATTATTTAGAAGTAAGTTCAACAATATAATATTGGTAGAAAGCGTTAGACAGCTGGGAGTTCCTATAACAAAAGTTTCTAAAGAAGTATTTAAAAAAATTTCGAATTTTAACACTTTGGATGGTTTATTAGCTATAGCGCCGCAAAAGAAAAACTATTTAAAAGATCATAAATTAGACAAAAGGGGTTTATATATCCTAATTGAATCTATAGAAAAATTTGGGAATCTAGGCGCTATATTTAGACTTGCCGATAACTCCGGCGCAAGCGGAGTTATAGTTTGCGATATGCGAGCGGATATATGTAATTGCGAAACTTTTAGAAGTAGTTTAGGTACATTTTTTAGCATTAATATTTTTTTAAGTACAACTAAAGAGGCTATTGCTTGGTGTAAAAATAATCAAATTAAAATAATGGCAACGTCGCCAAACACAGGTATAAACTATACAGAAGTAAATATGAGTATGCCTATAGGCATAGTTATGGGAACAGAATACTTTGGTTTAAGTAAGGGGTGGTTAGACAATGCCGATATTAAAATAAAAATACCAATGCATGGTCAAGCAAATTCTTTAAGTGTAACAGCGTCTACGGCTATAATTCTTTACGAAGCTCTGCGGCAAAGAAAATCCTAAATAACTATTTATCCTTTTTTTTAAATGTTTATACTATATGTATATATGTACGATGTCGCAATAGTAGGCGCTGGACCTGCGGGGATATTCGCCACTTTAGAAATACTAAAAAAATCTCCTAAAATAAAAGTTGCGTTAATAGATATGGGAGAAAAAATAGAAAAAAGAAAACCCAGCGAAGCTATGTCTGGATTTGGAGGCGCCGGAACATACTCCGATGGAAAATTACATTTTACCCCAAAACTTTCTCACGAAAGAGCTTTTCATTTAATTACGCCGGCTAAGTATCAAAAAATTTTAGACGAAATAGACAAAACATTTATAGGCTTTGGTGTCAAAGCTAAAGAGTATCCATCTAATATATCCGAAGTAGAAAGTTTTATAGAAGAGGCCCAAAAAAATGGTATCGAATTAATTGTTAGAAGAGCAAAACATGTAGGAACAGACAATCTTAAAGTTGTAATAAAAAGAATTCAGGACTACATAGAAAAATCCAATGTAACAATCTTAGATAAAACAAAAGTAACGGGTTTGCAAGTTACTAAAAAATCTTTTGTCGCGTTAAAAACAAATAGAGGATTAATAACGGCAAAAAAATGTTTAATGGCTCCAGGAAGAATTAATGCTAGATGGCTTCAAAAACTTGGAGACATCTATAATATAAAATACGAATACGATATGGTAGAAGTTGGTGTTAGAGTAGAATTTCCAGCGCATGTTATGAAACGTCACGCCGACGCGCTGTACGAAATTGTTTTTAAGATAAGAACAGACACTTTCGACGATATAGTCAGAACATTTTGTACTTGTCCCAACGGGTTTGTTACAAGAGAGGATTACGAAGGTTACGTTTGTGTTAATGGGCATTCTAATTCCAACAACAAAGCGCCAAACTCTAACTTTGCTTTTGTTTCCGAAGTTCGCCTCACAGAACCTGTAGAAAATTCTATAGAATACGCCCAGTCTATTGCCAAACTTGCTTCTACAATAGGGGGAGGTAAGCCAATTTTACAAAGATTAGTCGATTTAAAAAAAGGTCGCAGAAGTACCTGGAGTAGACTTAAAAAGTCTATGGTAGAGCCATCTTTTAAAGACGTTACACCGGGAGACATATCTATGGCTTTGCCACATAGAGTTGTTACAAATATTTTAGAGGGTCTAGAACAATTAGATAAAATAATGCCGGGAATAAACTCCGGTTCCACCCTTCTATACGCCCCGGAGGTAAAATTTAGATCGTCTAAAGTAAAAACAGACAAAAATATGCAAACAACTATTAAAAATTTTTATGTCGCGGGAGATGCAAGTGGAATGTCTGGAACTATAACCGGCGCCGCCGCAACGGGCATTATGGCCGCTAGAGGAATCTTAAAATCTTTTTAACTATAAATTTTTCAGCTTTTTTGGATCTTCTGTTTTTCCTCTTTAAATAAAATAAATCTCTCTAATATCGATTATGCGTTCTATGCATAATGTATATGTGATATAATATAGATAGATAAACTATGCCCACTAAATTAGACCTAGAAGCTCAAAAAATGCATTGGAGAAGCCGTTTGTTAGATTTTGGAGAAGACGTTTTATTAGAAAAAAGACGTAAACTTAGAAAGACACAATTAGAAATATCCAAAAATATAGGGTTAAATCAATCTCAAATCTCTAGATTGGAAAGAGGTCTTACTAGACCTTTAGATATTCCCACCATAGAAGCTGTATGTTCTGCGTATAAGCTTTCGTTAAAAGAAAAACAAGAATATTTTAAACTCTCTTTGGGAATAGAACTATAAACCTTAGAGGTTAAAGGTTAGGGTATAATCTCTTTATGAATAAAGAGTTACGTTGGCTAATTAAAGAAAAATATCCCAACCTTCTTAACAGCTTAAACCACCCAAATTTTCCCAATATACCCAGTTTTCCAAGTAACCTTAAAAAAGATTTAAATCGTTTGAAAAAAGGTGAACCTTTAGATTATGTTATTGGATTTAAAGATTTTTTAGGTTGTAAAATAGATTTATCTTTAAAACCTTTAATCCCTCGTCCCGAAACAGAATTTTGGGTCGAAATTTTAATCAGGAAGTTAGAAAATATCAAAATTAGAAAATTAAATATTTTAGATCTTTGTTGCGGTTCCGGCTGCATAGGCATAGCTATTTTAAAACATGCGCCAAAAACCCATGTAATTTTTGCCGATATAAGCAAAAAGGCTCTTAACCAAACGAGATTAAACCTAAATTTAAATAGTATTCCAACTATAAACTATAAACTATTAACTACAAATTTATTTAAAAACATCCCAAACAAAACTTTTCATCTAATAACTTGCAATCCGCCTTATGTAAACCCAAAAGGTCCTTTTAATAAAAGTATACTTTATGAACCAAAAGGGGCTCTCTTTGCCCCTCAACAAGGCTTAAAATATATTTTTAAAATACTTCGGACTTACAAAAAATATCTATCTCCAAAAGGACAGTTATGGTTAGAATTTGGTGATAATCAAAAAGATAAGATAAAAAATATTTTAGAAAAGCTTGGTATAGATAATGCCTCGTTTTATAACGATCAATTTAATAAACCGCGTTATCTTTTGGTGGTGGATCGCCCGGGGCTCGAACCCGGAACCTACCGGTTAAGAGCCGGTTGCTCTGCCAATTAAGCTAGCGATCCTTATCAAACTGCTAGCTAAAGTTTATTAGATTATTCTTATACCATATCCATAACCACAAATAAAATATGTGTATGGGTTACGGACATTTTGGAAAGAATGCCTTTAAAAACTAAATGACCCATTGGAGTCAAGTTATTCAAACTCTTGTGGGGTCTAACTGAATTATATAATATCAGATAATCAATAAGCTTGTCATTGAATAAGTTAGTATCTTCTATAGTATCTATGTTTCTATCAACAAACTCATCTTGGAGTGTTCTGTTAAACCTTTCAATATAAGCGTTTGATTTTGGCGTTCTTGGGTAGCTAAAGAAGTGATATACACCCTTTCTCTTAAGGTAACCATCAAAATGACCAAGAAACTCCAATCCGTTGTCTGTTTTAATAGCTTGTATTTTAAATGGAGTTATCTTTTCAAGTTTTTTGTAGAAATCTAAGGCTATGGAAGATGAAAGGCTCTTGTATGTGTAGGCAAAAGAGAATCTAGAGTATAAATCAATTGCTGTAATTATGTATCTTTTAAGATTGAGATCAAATCTGGCGATAGAATCAATCTGTACTTGCTGTCCTGGGTAAGTAATCCTCTCCTTCGGCGCTCTTAGTCTTTTAGCTTTCTTTCGCTTACTGAAACCGGAATTAGGATCATGGTAGATTCTGTTTCTAGGATCAAGATACCAATTGTTTCTTTTGATAATCTTTCCTATCAAGGATTCTGATATTAAGGAAAGACTATTCTTTTTGCAATATTCATCAAGGAGAAATTTTATCTTTGACTTTCCCATTCTATATGTGTTTTCCCTAATATCTTTAATAAACTTTAAAATTAGCGGTTCAATAATCATTCTTCTTGTATTCTTAGGTCTGGTTGATTTTGGTATAAGAAAGATGGATCTGTATTTATTCCTCTTTAGAGTAGCTCTCCAAAGATAAATAGTGGATTTGGATATTTTGAAAGCGTCTAAAGTTGGAGAAAGGCCATACTTATCAAAAAAGGAAATTGCCTCTAAACGCCTTTGTAATATATGATTGTTTTGGGTTATGCCCAGATCATGTTTGAATTTCATGTATCTAGCATAACCCACTATCCCCTTACCTAGAAATCTTGTTCTGTTTTTACTTGGTAATCCATTCCCAAACAAATTAAGTGGTACATTTTTCCTAAATGTTTCGTAACTTATGCAATCAGAAAAATTTTCAAAAAATACGATATTATTAAATAATGCCTGTTGAGAAATTAATTTTATTTCAAAAATCATACGATTTTTTGCTTTGGCTTTATCCCCTTGTCAACCGCCTTCCCAAACATCACCGAACCATTTTAGGCAGGCAAATTGAAGAGCTTGGATTATCGGTATTGCTTCATATTCTCTCTGCAAATACAGCGCGGGGAAGTAAACGAAAAGAAATTCAAATTCTCATTTCCGACGAACTTGACAAAATTCGTATTCTCATTCGTTTGACCAAAGATCTGCGGTTTATAAGCATAAAACAATATATCTATGCCGCAGAAAAAGTGAATGAGATTGGGAAGATTTTATCGGGCTGGATGCAGACAACACCTCTTAAAGCGACACGTCCCAAAATTGGTCTTGCAAAAACCGATACAAATATGACACTATTTTAAATAGGGGAAGATGAAAATGCCTTCAAACGGGGCGGCAATTGGAATAATGAAGCGAACGCCGGAGTCTTTACGCTCAATTTGAATAACATTCCATCCAATCAGAACAACAACATTGGGTTTCGCTGCGCCAGCGATCAATATATTGCGTCAGGATGAGTTGATACCAATCTACGGATCGATATCCAGGATCCTTCTTGATCACAGTTGTCTTCTCCTGATCTCGACTGCTAGCGTCGGGGCAAACAGAATGCCTGTATTTCCCTTTTTTTTGAACGGAAAAAAAGAACGGGAGTAAATAGGTGAACCAAAGCCGGATATCCTCCGGCTTGGTTTTTTACACACATAATATGTACAAAGAAATAAGTAGTTTTGAAAATTTGCTCGAAGCATATCGTCAATCGCGAAAATGCAAGCGGTACAAAGCAAACATTCTTCAATTTAGTTTTTTTCTCGAAAGTAACTTACTCAAATTGCGTCAGGAACTCGTCTCGGAACGATATATGCCATCTGCATACGTCTATTTCTCTATTCATGATCCTAAAGAACGAAATATCGCGGCTTCTGCATTTCGTGATCGGGTCGTCCAGCATTCACTCGTAGACTATATCGAACCACTGTTTGACAAACAGTTTTTCTATGACTCTTATGCCTGTCGAAAAGAAAAGGGCACACTCGTTGGTTTGCACCGGGTTAAAAAATTTCTCCAGTCTGCCCGATCTGTCTACGGCGCGCGAACGCCGCTTTACTGTCTGCGTATGGATATCTCAAAATATTTTGCCAATATCTCGTGGGATGTGCTGATACCCATCATTTTTAAAACAATTACCTGTCCACAAACACGAAGGCTTATTGAAAAGATTGTAACCCAGCATCGGTGCTTAAATTTTGTGACTGCTCCTTTTGATATCATCTCCCCACGTCTGCGAAAAGGTTTGCCAATTGGAAACCTTACCAGCCAGCTCTTTGCCAATATCTATCTGAATGAACTTGATCAGTTTATAAAACACAAGCTGCGCGTTCGCTGGTATGCGCGGTATATGGATGATTTCTTGATCATTCATTCCGATAAAACATACTTGAAAAAAATAGAAGATCAGATTCGGTCATTTTTGTATGGAAAACTCCACCTTACACTCTCTCAAAAAAAAGTCATTCTGTCCAATGTAAAAAATGGCGTGCCGTTTGTAGGATATCGGATTTTCTATGATCATATCCTCATTCGTGGAAAAACACTTTTACGGATGCAAAAAAAGCTTAGAAAGAGAAAGAAAGCCTTTAAATATTATGCTCTTTCATCAACTTCTTATCGCTCAAGTCCTGCTTCAATAAGCGGACACCTGCGATATGCTCAAAGTTTTCATTTA
>Ga0210057_1006669_pt1 | contig 14266 bp, 13 predicted proteins | sample CryGeyCG2114_010_2_FD_183968 | JGI IMG/M metagenome (GOLD analysis project Ga0210057, IMG submission 183968) | Groundwater microbial communities from aquifer - Crystal Geyser CG10_big_fil_rev_8/21/14_0.10 (SPAdes) (version 2) | ecosystem: Environmental > Aquatic > Deep subsurface > Groundwater ... | reverse complement strand
TAATTTTTATTCGTGTGAGCGCTTTCGTGTAATGTTTGCCTACGGCAAACTTTGCGCTTTTCGTATGCATTAATTATATCAGAAAAATACATTTTTAAATATAAAATTTATGCCGGGCAGTGAAAATTCAATTAGCCGTCCCAAACGGCAACTATTGAAATAACTCATTATCTGATAAAATAAATATTGCGTATGGGGTATAAAAAGTTTGCTTATAAATTTATTAATATTGAATTTCTACTGACCCGGTATGATATTCTAAATAAAGTTAGGGCTAATAATAGTTGTGGAAAAAATCATATCCAAAAACAAAATATTCCTTATCGCGATGTTCATCACGGCTTTTTCCAGCCTTGTTTATGAACTCGTTCTATCTAATACACTTTCTTTTCTTCTCGGTGACACAATACTATATTTTTCCTTAGTAATAGGATTTTTCTTACTCTCAATAGGAATAGGTTCTTATATATCTTACAAGATCGGACTCGACCCCATAACAAGAGAGCATCAAGAACTTAAGAGCCTAAAAGCGCTTATAATCGCAGAATTAAGCCTTGGATCAATTGGTGGCATATCGGCTCTGATATTGCTGGCATTGGGCAGTATTTCAATCCATGCTCAAAACACCGCCACTTCCAGTGAAGATGTCTTTAAATTAATATTGGCCACAACCCTGCCTCTTCACGGAGTAGCACTCTTACTAATTTGCAGCATAGGCATATTGGTAGGTCTAGAAATTCCGCTCATTTACAGGCTTCTTGAGAATACCGAAAAGCGCCTTGCTCTGGTTCTCGCCTCCGATTACCTTGGTTCTTTTGTCGGATCTTGTTTGTTTCCATTAGCGCTCTTGCCTCAGTTGGGAATTTTAAGAGTTGCGTTTTTGGCGGGGATATTCAATCTTGGCGCCGGATTATTGATCATATTTTCAAGAAAAGACATATCAAAGAAAATATTTTTGCCGATATATGCCGCAGTCACCCTAGTTCTAATTGCCGGCTTTTATAATTCTAATAATTTGGAAAATTACTTGGATTCAATATTTTATTCCGGCCAAGAGCCAATGACCATAATTGAACGAGTCTATTCCCCATATCAAAAAATAGTTATTACTGAAAGGAGAGAAAAAGAGAGAAATGAGATCTCTCTTTTTTTGAACGGCTATCTCCAATTTGATTCTCAGGGCGAATCCCAGGCATATCATGAAGCCCTGATAGATCCGACATTTTATCTGGCAAAAGAACATAAAAAAGTTTTGATCTTGGGCGGAGGCGACGGTCTTCCCGCTAAAGAAGTTCTAAAACGTTCCGATGTTGAAAAAATCGTGAATGTAGACATTGATCAAGTCATCGTAAATTTGGCAAAAAACAATGTAATGCTAAGTAGATTCAATGATCATTCTTTTAGCGATCCAAGGGTTGAAATTAAAATACAAGATGCATTCCTTTATGTACGCAGTTCCAAAGAACAATTCAATATCATTATCGTAGATTTTCCGGAAGGAATTGATATTCCGCTGGCACGATCTTATTCTATACAATTTATAAAAGATCTGAGCCGAATCCTTTCGCCCGGAGGGATAATTGCTTTCCAGGTAGATACATACGACACGCTAAGTTATTGGTCGGTGGTAAAAACCATTGCCTCGGCTGGCCTGCGTGTTTTACCCACTCACACTTCCCCGCCGAAAGGAGCGTCTTTTGATAAAGAAGGAATTATCTTCGCAAGTAATCAAAATTTTAATCTATCCGATCTAAAAGAAAGCGATCATCTATGGGCAAAATCACTGCTTGCGGCTCAAAATTTAAGTTTTTCCAGTAAATTAAGCAATGTAGATATCAATACTTTCTACAGGCCGATTTTCCTCCATTACTTTAAAAAAGAGTTTTGGTTCTCTTTTTGGATGGGGCTGCAATGATCTCTTCTTTCTTTATATTTGCCATACATTTTAGTTGCTTTTCAAAACAAATTATCGCCTGTACAATTCGTGTTATCCTTGCCAAAGTCGAATATTATTAAAATGCCTCAGGAGTGCGGAATGAGGTGGGATTATACAAATCATTGCACAAGTTCAGATACATATGAGACTTTTCGGCTCATCGAAAAGTCATGCAACAATACAATAAAACCAGGGATATCAAAGGTATTGTAGGGATATATAACGACGCGCTACGCTTTCGGGATATGATTACTAATTCAGCCCAAGAGCGAGTTCGTATCCTCGTCTTTTGGAAGAAGTATGGAGATATAGCAACTAAGGAATGGAAACGGGGTCAGGAGCCTTTTTTAGGTCTTCCTGGTTTTCGCAGGGTTGATTTTAAATTAAATCTATCTATCATTCTTTCAATCCAATTTTCATCTCCATATGGCTTTCCCTTATTAACGCAACGGCGTAAAGATTCTAGCTCCCCGCTGGTTTGAGGTGTGTTTACTAAACTAAGATAATCATCCGGAATACCAATAGGCCATTCAGACAGTAATTTTATTTGTTTTTCGCCGCCCCTTTCTCTTCTCCGTAAACTAGACCATTTCCAATCTTCGGCTTTTTTGACTAATTTTGCTCGGAGCGAATTTCGTTCTACATACCTGAACAACTGGATTAAATATTCACTTGTTTCTACAGGAAATGATTTATATCTTCCTTGATAAAGATGACCAGAACCGATTGTTTTGTGGTTTGAATGCCAGCGCTGAGTATGAGTCATGGAAAGCCACCTCATAAAATTTTGCAGATCGCCGTTTTGTTTAGGATACAAAACCAAATGCCAGTGATTTGGCATAACGCAATATGAGAGAATTCTCATGCCGAATTTTTCCTGCGCTTCTTCTAAAACTTCTTCAAAGAAATTGTAATCTTCGTCCGTGTTAAATATCCGCGCTCTCGCATTGGCACGGTTTATAACATGGTAAACAATGTCTCCAATATCAATTCTATTTATTCTAGGCATGATGCAATTATATCACACCAAAGAAAGGCTCCTGACCCCTTTTCCAACAGAGTTTAAATAAATTTCTACGTCCTTTTCGGGCAAGTAAAATATTTCTAATTTCATCAAATTACTTTAGCTAATTTGTTTAATATATTCGGATAACGGAGGAATCCCCATTTCTCTCCTTCTTTGGTCTACATTTTCAATATCCTCGATTGGTAAAAATTCTATTTTATTCTTAATTATTTTACGAAATTGACTGCCATATAATTGTGGTTGGCCAGATAAAATTCTGATCTTATCAATAAAAACAATCTTATGTTCCGGCAATACCTGTTCATTTAAAGATTTTTCTATATAACCGGAGTACACATTCTTTAATTGCGGTAAGCTCAGGTGAAGAGCTAGGGCGATTCCAGACTTATAATCTTCCTCAGAAATATCTGTATTTTTATATGGAAAACCAAATTTATTAATGAGTCCTAAAAAAACAGCAGAAATGTTATTTGATCTATCCATTAACATTTCTTGGGAAATTTTTCCTCCGTAAAAACCTTTGATATTATCCTGGTCTTCTTTTATTAATTTTTGCAGTTGCCTAGAAAAATTATTCATCATCATTGGATGATATAAAAAAAAGACGTTTTGCGCAAACCTGCGCGCAAAACGTCTTTGTACTACGGCATCAGATGGTATCGGAATCATCCGATGCGGGATGCTTCGTGTCATGTTCCGCAAGATTTTCGCAAGCGGAATCAACCACGACCATATCTTCGTCTTCAGCTGTCAGGACAGTTATGGGTGAGTTATCCATCATCTTCCTCCTTTCTGTAGTTTTTACAACACGGTATCCACACAATTAACTACGTCTAATCAAGGCATTTAAAAGAACTTCTGAGATTGGATACCCAAGCTGCATTTCGGAGGGTAACCATTGACCTTGCGGATTAATCTCAAAAAAAGTATAGCCGTTTTTAACAGAAAACGCCATATCAATACATCCAAATCGCAGGCCCATATTAGCCGTAAAGTGCACACAAAGCTCTGCAATATGTTTTGGTAAATTATGTTTTTTATAAACACGCACTCCTTTATGATTTCTCCAGTCAACATTTTGCTGATCGGGACAACCCTCAAGAGTTATCTCTGCACAAAAAACCTCTTGATCAATAACGGTTATTCTCACGTCGCTATCTTTCTGAACTGACTCTTGAAAAATCACAGGACATTTTTTTATCATACCTATATTTTTAAGAATCAATTTTGGATCAATAACCTTAGTAAAAATAACTTTATTGGCTTGACCTGTCTCCGTTGACATATCAATAAATGATGTTCCAACGGGTTTAATGATCATCTTTTTATTACCAAGACGATCTATGAATTTTATAACCTCACTTTCTGAATTACTTATGCATGTATCGGGAATTTTTAAACCAACTCTTTGAGCAATCGCCAATTGCACAGGTTTACGACAAGCCATGCGCGTTGCCTCGGGTTCAGAAACCCAATTAATAGAGGGCAAAAAATCAGCAAGTGAACGAATAACGGACTCACCTTCTAATTTAACATACTGACCCATAGCATTTTTGACTTTTTGGTTGCCGCCACGCGGCCTTCTCCACCAAATACCCAATATTTCTTCGGGTCTGATTATCCTTCCAGATATATCAAACCAAATTCTAGGATTTCCGTTCTGGTAATCAAAGGCAATCTTATCATTACTTGCAGGATAACCCCCTGCATCAAATAGTATTGTTTCAATGCCCCGTTTCTTTGCCGTTGCTTCAAAAACACTTTTATGCACATCATCACCATAGGAAACAACAATAATGCTTTTCATTTTTTCTCCTTTTTATTTTTCAAAGATCTGTTTGTAGTTTCTAACCACGAAACATCATAAAAATAACGATTTTTTGATGTTTTGTCAAGCTAATGTACTCGTCCATAACATATGAGACTGTTCAGCGGTTAATTTATTACAAATATAACGCAGTGGTGAAATAAGTCCAATCGACCAATGCGGACGTCTCGTGTTGTACCATAGAAGCCATTCCATAAGCCTTCTATTGAACTCGCTTCAATATCATTTGACAATTTGGCAAAACAATATTATCATGAACAAATAATACAGTACCTAGAGAATTTAATAAAATCTAGAAAATACCGGAGGAAATGTTATGAAAAAGATATGGGTGGTTGTACTGGTGTTTGTACTCCCCCTGATATTTGCCCCTAAGGTGAATAGTCAGGTGGTTTCGTCCGAGCCTACGAAAGCTGAAATCAATCAGCTCTTCAAAACGGTTCCCCTCGTGAAGATGGATAAATATGGGGCGCCGGTAAAAGAGCCAAGGTTCGGAATTGAGGTGGGACTCGGATCGAGCTATCAGCTTGGCGAAAGGTCTTCGGGTATCCTTTCTTATTATAAGGATGCCACCGCCTCTTCGCTCAGGGTTGGATATTCCCTGTCAAAATATGTAAAAGTACAGTGGGAATATTCCAATAGTGGCAAATTTAAGGGAAAGGCGATGGATACAACCTCATATCAAACTAGGACGAGGTCGTTTTCTCCCGTTACCCTTAATTTAAAAACTGGTGTACCGGTAATGGTAAAACAAACAAAGCTATTCCCCTACGCCGTCGTAGGCGCTGGAACGGCTAAAACCAAAGATAGTGGTTACTATAAATCATCCGTCATTGAATTCACACATGGCCAGACCACTAAAGAGCCATGCACGAAAATCGGAATAGGTATTGAAGTTGAAATACGCAATAATATCTATCTCTTTTCCGAATTCAGTAAATGGAGAGCAAACTGGACGAACGAATTCGATCAGACAAAGTATGTATTCTTATACAAACAGGTTCTGGTTGGAGTCGGGATAAAGTTCCAATAAAAACAACCCGCGGTTACCCGCGGGTTTTTTAATTTTACTCTACTTTATACAAACTCCATTTGTACACTTACCCGCAGTACACGTCCCACACGAAACGGTTCCGCTACAACCATCACTTACACTTCCGCACACCCAGGTACCGCAAGCCGCTGTTTTAGTTTTTGGAATGCAACCAACACAAGCCCCATCTTGACAAACTTGACCGGAAGAACAAATTAATTCCGGCATAACTGATCTTGCTACGCCGCAATTGCTATATTGAGTAATTAATGAAGACCCGCAAATAGTTGATGCGTCGGGAGTATAAACCGACGAAGAGCAGGAAAAGTTTGTTGGAATTCCATCTGGAATTACGGAGGCGCTATTTGGATCATTTGATACTTCCACGGATAATTTGCTGACATCGCTATCATCCGTAAATCCAAGTGTTTTAATAAATCTCTGAAAAGATTCCGTATTGCATTGCCCTCCGGGAAATTTATTATTTTTATAATCAAAGCTGGAAAGACTGAAACAATCAAGTTTTTGATTGTTATAAACCACCCTAACGCTAGCGCCGGTATATAAATTATCTCCCGCAATAGAATTAATTTTAAATATACCGTCACTTAAATCTGTTTTAGTAATACTAATTGCCGGACTAATAGGCTTTGGGAGAGCAATCCTAAAACAATCCACGCAGTCGCTTCTCTTGCCGTCAGGGGCCTGAATCCTCACTGTCCAGCTACCAGTTGACGCAGAAGTAATGTCGCACACACCTCCGGTAAGAGTATGAGAATCTGGAGCGGTAAAACCAACACACAAAATACTGTTTCCATTATTGATTAAATAAACTTTTGTATTATCAGAAAATCCGGAACCAGTTAAAGTTAAAACGTCGGTCAAATATCTAATATCTGTCGGGGCCATAACTACAATTCCATCGCTTTCATAAGCAGAATTAAAAGCTACAACTTTATAATAAAAAGGGTTAGATGGATCTTTAATTCTATTTTCTTCAAAATATTTTTGAACGGCATCCATTTCGGGGTTGGTAATAAGAGTATTTAAAGAAGTTTCACTTTCCCCTCTATAAATTTTATATCCAATGCTAGACGCTCCCCCAAAATTAACCGGAGCATCCCAAGTAATTCTATATCCATGATTTATATATACAAGACAAGATCCGTCTGCATTTCTTTCCGTGCCATCACAGTTAGTAATTTCAACATTTTGAGGCGCAGACGGAGCTGAAAGCGAAACACCTTCCCCCTTTTTTAAATCTTTATCGGGAAGACAGCTAGATAGATCTACGGCGCAATATGCCGTATTAGCAATTACCGCAACAAGATTACCAATAAAATCTGTCACTCCTAAAATAGGAGCGCTTATGAAGGGTGGAAGTACAAATGTAATAACATTTTTCACGGCTTTAATAGCATCTCCAATAATTGGCGTGCCTTTTGCTTCGGCAACAGGAGAAAAAGAAAACGTGATAGAAGCAATTAATAATAATGATATTGGTATTTTTTTATACATATTTTTATTTTAAATTGTTTTTAAATATATATTCAGTATAACATCAAACGGCATCAAATTATTTATAGCCAATCGGAGGGAAAACCGTCTCTAATTTAAATGTCCCCTCCGCCCCAATTCTGCAAGCCCATACGCCATCTTCGTTAGTGCAGAGATACCCTTCTCCGGATCCATCGCATCCTTTGCAATTGCCAAAACATCCGCCGCAGGTATCGCCCTTCTCATCAATCGGGCAAACCAAACAAAGCTCACAACTCTTTGTTGCAGTATTACAAAAATAATTATTAGAAACATCACAGACAGCGCAATACGCGCCGCAACTATCTAGATCGGCACAAGTATTATTTGGAGCTTGGCAATCTGTCGGTAACGGAGCGCAAGGGCCTGGGTTGCCGGCATAACAAATCCCGTCACAACCGTCAGAACAGGTTCCTCCCGACGGCAAACTTAACGCGCAAAAGCAATTTGGTATACAGGAATTTGGATCTTCTCCAAATGTAGGGCCATCTTCAATGTCCTCGGATTCACCCTCTGTATCTTCAATATAACTTAAACTGCCGTCTTCATTTACGGTAAAAATCATTTCCTTGCCACTGTCAAAATTACCAACATTACTATAAGCCCCGGGCTTGCTGGTCACCTGTCCCGTAGTGGAAATTTTTAAAGTCATAAAAGAGGTTGGCATTGATTCGGTGTTTATAACAATAATTCCGGCCGAAGATATGACATCACAACTTCCTATTTCCATACAAATAGATTTGTCATCAAAATTAAAAAGTTTCGTCTTTGCATCCGAAGAATAAAAAATAATATCTCTTATAAATTGAGAATCTTCGCCTATGGCAAGCTTTAGAATTCTTAAACCCTTAGAAAAATTATTTACACCGCCTTGCCCCGATAAAATATCATCCTTAACCCAATTTTTACAATCTATATAAGAATATATTGTATAAGTATCTGGAGCATCATCTAGCCCTTGATCAAAACTAACGCCGTAACCGCAAATTTTCTCTTCCTCGTTAGCGCCCACGCCCTGTAAAGTAAGCGCTTTGGCTCTACTTATGGCATTTGTCACGCCGGCAATATCCGTATTAAGACTGAGCTGAAGATTATTAAGTTTGTTGTTTGTTATTAAAATAGCCGAAGTGACGGCTAAAACGCCGATCACGGCCACAACTTCAATAAGGGTAAACCCCGTTTTAGAATTTAAAAACTTTTTGAATATTGACATTGCAATTTAATTATAAGCCTTATAAAGAAATTATAAAAGCTCAAAGAATTTAAAATATTGGGCTAAAATATTTTGACCAAAAAAGATCAAAATTACCGAACCTAAAACTAAAAATGGTCCAAAAGGAACGCTATCTTTAAAACCTTTAATGCGCTTTATCAAAAGATAGATTCCATATATAGAACCAATTATAAAAGAAAAGGTCAGGACAAAAATAATATCCGGCCAGCCAAAAATAATACCCAGCGCCCCGGCCAATTTCAGATCGCCCATGCCCATCCCCTTTCCGCGAGTAATTAAAATTATCAAGCCTACCGCCAATAAACCGATAACGACTCCCAATAAATGATTCGTCCAAATATTTTCCCTGAAACCAAAGAGCATAGAAAAACTTCCGAGAAAAGAGCCTTGGCCAAACTCTGAAAAATTTTTGATGAAAGCATTTTCCGCAACTAACAAAATACCCAAAACAGCCAAGAAAACGTTTAATTCGTCGGGAATGATATAAAATTTATAATCAATTGCCCAAATTAAGATAAAGATCAAAAATATCGCTATCCAAAGAGCGCTGGAAATTAGAAATGATGAATCAAGAATAGTGAATAATGCCTGTCCGGCCAGGAAACTATGCGCAGAAAAATAAAACGGCAATAAAAAAGTAAATCCGCCGGCCAATTCAACTAGAGGATATTGCCAAGAAATTTTAGCTCCACAGCCGCGGCAATGACCAACTTGCGCAAAAAAACTAACAACAGGAATCAGCTCATACCATTTAAGCGTCTTCTCGCAGGTCATGCATTTAGACCTGCCATTGCATTTTTTAAGATTGCAAAAAAAACCGTCTTCCGGAAAATATCTGAAAATAACCACATTCAAAAAACTGCCCGCGCAAAGACCTATTAGGAAAAGGAATAATGGTGTCATTGTTTTAAATGCTTCTGATTAATCTCGGAACTTCCTATGTCTAAAAGGAAAAATCATAATATTTTTGATCTCCGAGGTCCGAAGAACTACGATATTTAGGACCTCTAATTACTAATTTCTAATTTTCGTCATTGCGAGCGAAGCAAAGCAATCTATCTGTTATGAGATTGCCACGTCGCGGACTCCCGCCCGAACGACTGGAGTCTTTCAGTCGGGCAGGCCTCGCAATGACGGATTAGATTTCAAATAAAAATCAAATTAAAATTTGATGCAGTATTCCTTTCCTACATCACTATTATCACAATTCATACCGCAAGCACTTGCAGCGCTCTCAGCCAATATCTTTTTATTATATTCTTCTAGTGTCGCCTGAACAACATATCCGCTAGTATCGCATTTATTATACTCATAATCAGTCTTAGGAGAAATTGGGTCCTCGGGTAATTTAGCAATTATTCCTTGCGCTACAAGATCATCTAGATTAGCTGGATATTCGCCTGATTTCGCATAATAAAGCTCCAAAGCGTTAGTGATCTGTCTCAGATCCGTAACTCTTTTGACGTCTCTGCCGGACGCCCTAAAACTGCCGAGACCGAGCAGGGTAAGCGAAGACAAAACGCCGATGATAGAAACAACGATTAGAATTTCAATAAGGGTAAAGCCTTTTGCACTGTGTTTATTCATAATATTTATTATACACTAAAATTTTAATAATTATCCACAATCATATTCATAATTTCTAATTGACCTAATTGCTCTAATTGACCTAAACAAATCCCAAATCCTAATCATTAATGATTTTTTTAACTTTCATATAAATCGTATCTTTTTGGGATTTGAGTCATTATTTAGAAATTAGAAATTAGAAATTGTTTTAGTTTAAAAGGCCTGCACCAATCCATACATAGGAAGAAGAACGGCGGCAAACAATATTCCAACCACAATACCCATAACTATCATAAGGGCCGGCTGGATCAGCTCTACCAGATTATCAATGGTTTCTCCGGCTTCTCTTGTATAAAAATCCGCTACCCTCCCTAAAAGGGCGTCCAATTGACCCGTGCTCTCTCCAACAGCCACCATTTGGCTGACCAATGAAGGAAAATAATTGCTGTTCTGCTCTAATGCATTGGACAACAAAACGCCTTCGCGAACAGCATCGGCCAGATCTTTTATAGAATCACGGTAAACAACGCTGCCAACGGTATGGCTGGAAATTTCAAGGGCTTGCGCCACGGGAATGCCGCCCTTAATAAGAACGCTGGCAGACTCGGCGAATCTGGCTATATATGTTTGCTTGAATAAGTTTCCAAAAACCGGAAGCCTTACCGCTACTTCATCAAAAACAATTTTTCCCTCCGCGCTTTTAAAATAATTAATCAAGCTAATACCTATCATTATTAAAAAAATCAGGAGAACCAGCCACCACTGCATAATAAAATCTCCCAAAAATATAAACATTTTAGTTAAAAATGGAAGATCTACGTTTGACTCTTTAAAAATAGGAGTGAGCTGAGGAAATACAAATCCCACCATAATTCCCGCAACGACAAAGATCAACGCGAAAACAATAATCGGATAAGTGAGGGCCCCTTTTATTTTTGTTCCAAAAACATATTCTTTTTCCAAATAATCAGCCAAATAATTTACCACCTCATCTACACGGCCGGTAATTTCAGCCGACCTGATCATACTAATATAAAAATTAGAGAAAATTTGGCCATGGCGCTCTAAAGCCTGAGACAAAGAAAGGCCCGAATCAACATCTGAAGAAACTTCTCCAATCGCTTCCCGCAATGCAAGATTGGCTGTTTGTTTATAGACGTTCTTCAAAGAATCTCCAAGAGATATCTTGGCGCCTAAAAGCACGGCGAATTGGCGCGTAAAGATCATAACGTCTTTCTTTTTTACCTTTTTCAAAAAATTAACCACCGGATCATACCAATGAGGCACTTCGGACGATTCCAGGCTCAACAGGTATAAATTATTGCCAATCAAAACATTATAAGCCGCTTCCCGGTTTACGCCCTCTACAAACCCGGTCTGTAATTCCCCTGTTTGAGTTCTGGCCGTATATTTGAACTTCATAGTTATGATACTAATATACTAATTTTACTAATGATACTAATCATACGAATTTTTATTTTTCTTATTAGTATTATTTGTATCATTCGCATGCATTCGTATATTGGTATCGCATTAATTACATCCTTTCCAATAAGATCCTGAGCTCCGACGGATTCAAAGAATACAACTCGGCATTTTCAAGAGAGATCTGTTTATTTCTGACTAGGTTAACTAAAGATCTATTGAGCGTGCTCATGCCTTCTTGCATGCTGGTTTCAATAACCAGGTCAATTTGATAGGATTTTCTTTCTCTTATTAAATTCTTGACCGCGGAATTGACCAACATTATTTCATAGGCGGGAATTCTGCCGCCATCAATTCTTGGAATAAGTCTTTGAGAAACAATACCAACTAAAGTAGCGGCTAATTGGGAAGTGACTTGTCCCTGCTGGCTTGGCGGAAAGCTATCTATAATCCTATCAATCGTTTGAGAAGCGGAATTAGTGTGAAGGGTGGAAAAAACCAAGTGCCCGGTTTCAGCCGCGGTCATAACTGTAGAAATAGATTCGGCATCGCGCATTTCACCCACCATAATAACATCGGGATCTTGCCTTAACACTGTTCTTAGCGCCGCATTAAAAGTCGGCGTGTCCAGCTTAACCTCTCTTTGAGAAATAATGCACCTGTCCTGAGTAAAAAGATATTCTATAGGATCCTCTACCGTAATGATGTGGTCCGTCCTTTGATGGTTAATCTCGTCAAGGATAGCGGCCAAAGTGGTTGATTTTCCGTGTCCGGCGGGACCTACCACCAAAACAAAACCCTGGGACAGCCTGGCAAAATCGTGGAGAATAGAGGGAAGACTTAACTCTTCAATGGTTTTTACTTCGGCAGGAATAAGCCTTAAGGCCGCCGACATAAAACCTCTTTGAAAATAAACATTGCACCTAAACCTGGCCTTATCTTCAAAAGAAAAAGCAAAATCCAATTGCCTTTCTTCAAAAAATACTTTTTTCTGATTTTCATTTAACAAGCTTGTTATCAGCCCCTCAATATCGTCAGGGGTTAAGATCGGCTCTTTTTGAATGCCAATTAAAATTCCATCAATTCTCAGGGTCGGCCTGCGACCGACAGATAAATGCAGATCAGAAGCCCCCTGCTTAGCCGTAGTCAATAACAATTCATTTAATCTTTGTTTGTAAACCGCTGGATCGTTTGGCATATTATTTAAATAATTCTATTAATTGTAATTTCTTATTATCTCTTTTAATTATATCAGGAATGACTTTTTTAAATTTCTAATTTACCTAATTGCCCTAATCGACCTAAACAAATCCCAGGCTCTAATCTAAATCATATTCTTTTTTGGGTTTTGGGGCTTGAGTCATTATTTAGAAATTAGTAATTAGAAATTAGAAATTTGATTTACTCCTCTGAGGTTTCTCTAAGAATTTCGTCAATTCCTACGATCCCTTCTAAAGCTTTCAAAATTCCATCCTGCCGCAAGGTCACCATCCCTTGTCTCTTTGCCTCTTCTAAAATACTTGCTTCATTTGCGCCGCTATTGATAATTTTTTCTAATTCTTTAGTCATTTTCAAAACTTCAAAAAGGCCGATCCTGCCAACAACTCCCTTATTCTTACATGCCGGGCAACCAACCGGTCTATAAATAGTAAATGGCTCTTTTATCTTCAAAGGGGTTTTAACAGTTTCGGGAAGCTTAGCCAGTTCTTTTTTAATTATTTCCGCAACTGGAGCCGGAGCCTGTTCCGCTTTCTTACATTTTTCACAAAGCTTAGAAACCAATCTTTGTGAAACAACCAAATTCAAAGAGGAAGGGATCAAGAATGAATCCACCTTCATATCTATAAGGCGAGGTATAACGCCAATGGCATTGTTGGTATGCAGAGTAGAAAGCACTACATGTCCCGTAAGCGCAGCGTGAACCGCCAATGATGCGGTTTCGCTGTCGCGGATCTCGCCAACCATAATAATATCCGGGTCTTGCCTTAATATCTGTCTTAATCCGGCGGCAAAATCATACCCAATTTCAGGTTTTACCTGCGATTGATTTATTCCATCCATATAATACTCAACCGGATCTTCCAAGCTCACTATATTTACTTCGGTTTTATTTAAAATTTGTAAAAGCGCATATAAAGTCGTAGATTTGCCTGAGCCCGTTGGACCCGTAACCAAGACCATGCCATACGGTTTCGCAATGGCTTCTTTTACCATCAATGAATTCTCTCCCCGCAACCCAAGATCATCCAAGCCCTTGAGTCCGACTGACGAATCCAAAATACGAATAGCCACTTTTTCTCCGGCTGGAGTTGGAAATGTAGCAACGCGAAAATCTATATCCTTTCCAAAAACCGAACTTTTAAATCTTCCGTCTTGCGGAATACGATTTTCATCTATTTTTAAATTAGCCATAACTTTAATTCTGGAAATAATAGGCTGATGAAGCTCTATGGGCATTTGGTTCATCTCCTGCAGATCGCCATCCATTCTAAAACGCACCCTCATAAATAATTTTTCCGGCTCAAAATGAATATCTGATGCTCCTAAATTGACCGCTTCACGAAGAGTGGACGCAACTATTTTAATGATCGGAGCGTCCTCGGTGACTGAAACTTTTTCATCAAGCTGGACTGTTTTTTCCCTTGAAGTAGTTTTAATATTTTTTAAATTCAAAGATT
>Ga0210057_1006668_pt1 | contig 14268 bp, 12 predicted proteins | sample CryGeyCG2114_010_2_FD_183968 | JGI IMG/M metagenome (GOLD analysis project Ga0210057, IMG submission 183968) | Groundwater microbial communities from aquifer - Crystal Geyser CG10_big_fil_rev_8/21/14_0.10 (SPAdes) (version 2) | ecosystem: Environmental > Aquatic > Deep subsurface > Groundwater ... | reverse complement strand
TTTGTTCTAAGCCAGTATTCCAGCTTCTGCCGATCGTAAAATTTTAAATTATTTGACATATCCACCACTTTAATGGTTTTGACCATATTTTTCTAATTGGGTGGTGCGTTCAGTTTAGATTATTGCATAGCAGTATTTAGCTTGACAATAAAGGTAATTTATGCTATAATGAAATAAGTTTAAATATGTATGGGCCCTTAGCTCATTTGGTAGAGCGCCGCGTTTGCAACGCGGAGGCGACCGGTTCGAGTCCGGTAGGGTCCACCAAAAAATCCCAGGTTATCTGGGATTTTTTGTTTTAATTTTTATTGCCTTGCCATCTATTATCGCTTCACTGATTTTTTTGTGGGCTAAGGTTATAATTCTTTGAAAAGTGCTTTGAGATATATTCATTTTTTTTGCCGCTTCTGTTTGGTCTAATCCCTGTTTGTCTTTTAAGTGTATTGCTTCTATCTCATCTAAATCCAAAATAATCTCTTCTAAAGAGGTCATTGGAATACCGCGCGGTTTGAAATAAGTTGCGGTTGGGTCAAAACGAATTTTTCTATTTTTTCTTGGTCTTGGCATAATAATATGTTGCTATAATTGTAGAAATTGGCAAAGCTAACGCAATACCAATACTTCCGACTAATGTTCTAATAATCTCTGTGGCAATCATTTCGTTATTTATTACTTGCATAGCTGTCATTGTGGATTTTGCCGAAAAAAGTATTAGAAATGGCAGAGATACTGCGGCATATGCCAAAAATAATGTATTTATAATGGCGCCTAAGTGGCTTCTGCCAATCCCGTATGCTTTTTTTATAATTTCCTTTTTATCAAGCAATGGGTTTGCGTCTTTTATCTGACGGACGGCTTCTATTTGGCTTAACACCATATCGTCTAAAACACCCAGTGTGCCGATTAATATTCCGGCTAAAAGCAATCCTTTAAAATCTATCGCGTTTTTGCCAATGCCTATTAAATACATTATGTCTTCTCCGGCAGTTCCGGTAAGGCGCGCCATAAAAGTAAATAGCGTGGCAAGCTCGCCAGTGATAACAAGAGATATCAGAATGCTTAAAACAGAAAGATGAGATTTTGCATTCCATCCTTCAGTAAGATAAATAATAATAAGCAATATTAAAAATGAACCGATTATTGCTATCAAAAGCGGATTGTGGCCGGCTAAAATTTGTGGAACAATAAATTTTATTATTATTAAAAAACTTATACATAAACTTAGCAAGGATTTTAGCCCTTTCCACTTTCCAATAAAAACAATGATTAACGCAAAAATAAAAGCCAATAGATAAAGGTTGCTTCTGCGGATATAGTCCAAAATATAAAATACGTCGTTTCCTTCCCCATCTTGCACGTAGCTTACCAAAACATTGTCTCCTTTTTTATATATATTTGTATTTACTACTTCTAAATCGGATATTCCGTAAAAAATAATTTTTTTATCTTTCCACACACCATCTAATCCTTCCATTTGTATATCTTGTTGAATTATTTTTGAGCCATCTTCTGAAATATACTCTCTTTCTTGTATAATTTTTAAAACCTTGGCTTCAAGGATATTATCAGAAGTTTGCGCGTTTGAAACAATCGGCATTAAAAAAGTAAGGAGCAAAATTATTAAAAGTATTTTTTTCATATTTTTTTAATAAAAGAATACCCAAATTCCCAGCCCGAGCATTATCAGTCCTGTAATAAGATGCAATGCTCGGATATTTTTTTCTTTCCATTCCTTGGCTTTTTCTGTATTTGAATATCCAAAATAAATTATAAAAGCAAGTATTAATAAAGGAAGTATAAAGAAAATATTATAATAAAGCAAATCAGGGATTATGATACTAAGAGATTCTTGTTGAGATAAAAGACCGAGGACAAAAAAATACGGACCTCCGGTGCAAGGAAGCTCAAAAAGTGTTACTACAAAACCGATTAAAAAAGCTCCGATGGGAGACGTTATTTTTTTGAGCATCGCCTGAAGTACTGGTCGCCATTTGCGAGGGATTTCCATAACAAATCCTTTGCCATACCAAAAAAAATCTTTAAGATTTGCTAAGCCGATAAAGATAGCTAAAACGCCAACTATTCTATAAACTATATGAGCATTTATATTGGCGGTTTGAATAGCTTTTAATATCCCAAGACCAAAAAGAAAATAAGAAATGTAAATTGACGCAATAAAAGCAAGCCCTCCGTACAGCGCGCGTTTTCTGTCATTAATAAGCATTAGGGCGCTAAGTAAAATTACCAAAACCGCTATCGCGCATGGATTAATTGAGTCGGCAAGCGCGGCAATTGTTATTGCAAAAAGAGATAGTGATTTTGATGGTTTATTGGAGATTTGTGTTTTTGTTTCATTGTCTTTTGGCGCTTCAACCGTAGGTATATTATTTTCTGCGGGCGTATTATCAGATGAGGGTATATTGTTCAATGAAAGCGTGTTATCTGAAACAGGCAGATAAGTTTTTATAATTCTTTTAAATTCATTTTCCAGATTATTAATAATAGGTGTATCCCCGGACAAATATTTATCAGGTAAAAAAATAACAGGTACGCCTTGTTCTTTTTGCGGAACATTGTATTTTTTATACATACTAAGTAGAGCCATACCATTTTCCTGATTTTGATAAATTTCAAGACCATAAATTATTATTTGTGGATAGTTATTACTTATTTTTTCTAAAAAAGGCGCGACATTTGCGCAATGTGGACATCCTATTCCATAGAAAAAATAGACAGGTATTTTTTCCTCGGCTTTTAATGCAAGGGGATTTAAAATTAGCGTAAAAAATAAAATCCCGATAAACAAAAATTTTAGAATTTTTATATTCATATTATTTTTAAATAATAACACAACGCCCCACTTTTTTAAAGTTGGGTGTTGTGTTTGTTTTAGGATTTTCGGCCAAATCCGCGGCCGGTTATTCTATCCGAGCTTCTGCGTGGACGGCGACCGGTGCCTTGTCTTGCCAATCCATTGATAGATGGACGAATTGTTTGATCCTTCTCTGTACAACGACCTAATCCTCTTCCGGTTTTAGGACCTTTTCCTTCAGGCCCTGTGCCATCTTGATAAGGCATATGTTTTTAGGTTAATTATTATATATTATGAGTATATACCCATTATAATATTTTGTCAAGTAAAAAATCCACGCATAGTGGATTTTCATAATTTATATTTAATAATACAAATTATATATTTATCTTTATTTCTTCTATAAGTATTTTTTCTGCTTCAATTATATTTTTATATGGCAGATCAATATGAGCAAGCTGGCCGGAAAAATGTTCTACACCCAAAGACTCTATTTTTATATTTTTAGTTTCACTATACATCAGAGCTTTTATTTTTCCATCGATAGCTTCAAAAATAATCACAATTGTGTCATTGGCAGGAGAATTGGACATAAGCTCGTGGATAACATCAGGGAGAACGTTTTCTTCAGCTCCAGAATGAATAAAATCGTCTCTGGTGAGTATTGAGCAGATAATATTTTCATTTTGTTTTAGGCGTGCCAATGTTCGCCCCCATAATTTTAATGTTTCAATAGCTTTTGTTCTGTACATCATTTCAACAATTTCATGTCGGTTTGCACCGAGCTCAATCATTTTTCCTGCTGCTTCAAGGGTTTTTGTACCGGTATTTGCGCGCCGGAAATTTTTTGTTTTGGAAATAATGCCGGCTAAGAGGCAATTAATTATTTCTTCATCCATATTTTTACTATTTCCCAGTACGTTCCAAATGATTTCCGCGACAGACGAACTTTTTATATCTATCATATTTATTTCTCCAAATCCGTCATTTTGCGGTTGATGATCAATATTAATTATCGGCACATTATCAAAAAGCGTTTTATTATTTATATATAAATCACCCAATTGCGCTATATCCGGCGTGTCTAGAACAATAATCAGGTCATAGCGCAAAGAACCGTTATCAACTTTTAGATTGTTTAGACTTAGGTTTCCGAATTTTGGACTCAAGAAGATATTTAAAAGGTCTCCGTCTATTTTATATGAAAAATTTTTAAGTCCGGAGTTTTTGATATTTATAGAAATTGATGATTCTTTTGAGGATACTATGCTATTTTTTATTTTATCTGCAGAGGGGAGAAAGGCTAGATTTTTGGGTAGGGAAAAATTAGATGAAGCAATATCGGCCGTTTTATTATTTTTGGTAATAATTTTTTGAAGAGCCAGGGCTGAGGCTATAGCATCAGCTCCGGCAGGGTAGCCGTTCCCATATTTAATATCCTTAAAAGCAATAAGGATATTTTCGGATTTTTTGATGGAATGGATTATTTGTTGTTTTGGGCTAAGGGGCATAAAATAATTATGAATTATCAATTACGACTTACGAATAAGAAATACCAATGTGATGAATAATTTAATATCTTAGCTTAACAGCTGGCGATACTTATGTCAAGTATTGATACACTGAAGCTAAGTTGCTAACATGTTTTTAGGAGGTGAGGAATGGAAATCACCATCACTTGGGCGTGGGTCCAGTGGGCCGGAGTAGTTCTTTTTGCTTTGTCTTTCATAGTATTTTTGGAGGTAGTTTGCCAGACAATAACGGCTTTGGATTCTGTAATGGGCTACGATGGCTCGTTTTACCGCTGTTCATTCTTTGGCTCATTGCAATGGTTATTAAGGGTATTTTTTTCTAACTCTCTTTTTTGGAGAGTTTTTTGTTTTAGCGCGGTTTGTCAAGAAAATGGATTTTTGGTAAAGTAGATATATAATAATGTAGTCCCTCTACAAGGTCGGGAACTATAAATTTTTGATATGAAGGAAGTTCCAAAGGCGTATGAGCCGAAAAAATATGAGGATAAGATTTATTCTGCATGGGATAAATCAGGTTTTTTTAATCCCGATAAATTAAAAGGCGCTCCGTATTCTATAATGATGCCACCGCCAAATGTAACTGGCGTGCTTCATCTTGGGCATGCATTGGAGAATTCTTTAATGGACGTGATGGCCCGCTATCAAAGATTGCAAGGCAAAAAGGTTTTGCTTTTGCCGGGCACCGATCATTCGGCAGTGGCAACACAGGCAAAAGTTGAAAAAGTTTTGATGGAGAGTGGAATTAAACATCCGCGAGAAGAATTGGGACGCGAAAAGCTTTTGGCGGAAATCCGTAAATACGCGGAAAATTCTAAAAAAATAATTTTATCACAAATACGAAAAATGGGGACTAGTTGCGATTGGTCGCGTTTAGCATATACTTTTGATGAAGACAGGAATAAAGCGGTTGTTGCGGTTTTCAAAAAAATGTATGACGACGGGTTGATTTATCGCGGGTTTAAGGCGGTTAATTGGAGCGTTAAGGGACAATCCACTTTGTCTGATGACGAGATAGTGTATGTGGAAAGAAAAGCAAAATTTTATACTTTTAAATATTCTCGCGAATTTCCTATTACAATTGCAACCACCAGGCCGGAAACAAAATTAGGAGATACGGCGGTTGCAGTAAATCCAAAAGACGCGCGCTACAAAAAATATATTGGCAAAACATTTGATATTGATTTTGTCGGAGTTCCATTAACAATAAAAATTATCGCCGATAAAAATGTAGATATGGAGTTTGGAACCGGCGCATTAGGGGTTACTCCGGCACATTCTTTGGTTGATTATGAGATGGCAGTAAGAAATGGACTAAAAATATTGCGAAGAGTCATAAATGAAGAAGGTGTCATAGCAATAGAACATCCGGAGAATATAAATCAAGAAAATGATTTTATTGTTGATTTGAAGACGCAAAAAAAATTATTGGAAGCAAAGAAAGAATATACTGGTTTGAGCATTGAGAAAGCGAGAGAGAAAATTATTGAGAAGTTAAAGAAACAGGGATTATTTGTTAAAGAAGAAGAAGTAGATCAGAGTGTCGGCACATCAGACAGGTTTGGCGACATTGTTGAGGTTTTGCCAAAAACACAATGGTTTGTAGCTGTTAACAAAAAGATTCCCGGCAGAAATGAAACATTGAAAGAAATAATGAAAGAAGCGGTTGGCAAAAACGGAGTCCGCATTACACCAAAAAGATTTGAGAAAACATATTTTCAGTGGATAGATAATTTGCGTGACTGGTGCATTAGTCGTCAGATTTATTGGGGACATAGGATTCCTGTTTATTATCGTAAACAGGAAATTACGAATGACGAATTACAAATGACGAATAACAAAGGTGTCGCTTTGTGGCAAGATATTTATGTGGGAGACAAGGCGCCAGGAAAGGGATGGGAGCAAGATCCAGATACGCTTGATACATGGTTTTCTTCCGGGCTTTGGACATTTTCAACACTTGGCTGGCCGCTTACGAAAGTTATTTTTGTCAGGCATGGGCAAGCGGAGGGGAATGTGCGGGGGATACTGGATGAACACAGTGATACAGATTGGAACGGTTTGACGGAAAAAGGTATAAAACAAGTCTTGAAAATTACAGGCGAAATAAAAAAATACGGAGCGGTTAAGATTTTTTCTTCACCGGTCAAGCGCACTAAAGAAACTGCCGAAATTATAGCAAAGGAGCTGGGAGTTAAGATTGAATTTGATGATCGTATCCGAGAAATTGGAGTTGGAGAATTTCAGGGAGAGGGTGGTGACGGCTTTGCAAAAGCGAGAACGGAATTTTATAACGGCGGTAAAAACGGATATAAGATAGAGTCCTTGGAAGATTTGGAAAAAAGATCTGCTTCATTTTTGAAAGATTTAAACAAAAAGTATGCTGGAAAAACTGTGATTGTCGTTTCGCATGGCGACCCAATTGCGTATATGTCGGGCATTGCGGAATTTTCTAAGAAAAAAATCCCCGGGGATTATCCACCGACTGGCAGTTATGTTATCCGTGGCATTGATAATAATGGAGAGGCGGATGAAGATTTGAAAGAGTTTCATCCAACCGACTGGATGCAGATGGGGCATGAGATTTTATTTTTTTGGATGGCAAGAATGATTTTGATGAGCGAATATGCGCTCAAAGAAATTCCGTTTAAAGATGTTTATATACATGGTATTTTGCGTGATGAAAAAGGGAACAAATTTTCAAAATCATCAGGAAACAATATTGATCCGTTGGATGTAATAAAAAAATATGGAACAGACGCTTTGCGATTTAGTTTGCTTGCCGGTGTTTCTCCGGGTCAAGATCAAAGATTCTATTTTGAAAAAGTAGAAGGCGCAAGAAACTTGGTAAATAAAATTTGGAATATTAGTCGTTTTATTACGACGAACAAAAATAAAAGCGGGAAAGAAGGATTTGCAGATAAGTGGATAATATCCAAATTTAATACCTTGGTTACAGAAGTAACGGGAGATTTTGATAATTTTAGATTTTCGCAAGCAGGAGAAAGGTTGCGCGAATTTACTTGGAGCGATTTTGCTGATTGGTATTTGGAAGCTTCTAAAGTAGAAGGCGGAAAATATTTAAAAGAAATTTTAGAAAAGCTTTTAATTTTGTGGCATCCGTTTGTTCCGTTTGTGACAGAAGCTATTTGGAGTGATATGTTGGGAAAGAGAAATTTGATTGTGGCAGAATGGCCTAAAACAACAAAAAAATTAGGAATAGGCGATTTTGAAAAAGTAAAAGAGCTGATTATCAAAATTCGCAATCTTCGCGCAGAAAACAAAATTGAAGCCGGAAAAATTGTAAATTTTGAAATTGCATCAAAGACAGAAAAATTATTTAAAGATAATTTAGAAATTATTGAAAGATTATCAAAGAGTAAAATAAATTTAAAAAAATCCGACGCAGGGACGAGGATAAAATTGTTGGCGAAAAAACAAGATAAAGAAAAAACAAAGGCGCGACTTCAAAAAGAGCTGGACGAAAAAGAAGAGTATCTATCAGGTTTGAATAAAAAATTGGCAAATAAAGAATTTATTGTAAAAGCTCCAAAGTCGGTAGTGGATAGTGAACGTGAAAAGCTTAGAAAAGCAGAAGAAGAAATAGAAAATATAAAATCACAATTAAAAAATTTATAATAAGGTAGTTCTCGACTCTGCTCGAACAATAATATTCTTCGACTAAGCGGAGCATGTGGAGAAGTGCAATTGAAAAATATGGATAAAATAAAAGAATTATTAACCCGCGGGGTGGAAAACGTTTATCCGACGCCTGCATTTTTGGAAAAATTATTAAAATCAAAAAAGAAGCTGATAATATATGCCGGTTATGACCCGACAGGGCCGACGCTCCATATCGGACACGGTATCACAATGTTAAAGCTTAGGCAATTTCAGCAATTAGGTCATAAAATTATATTTTTGATTGGCGATTTTACCGGAATGATTGGCGACCCGACTGACAAATCTTCAACAAGACAACAGCTTACAAAAGAAGATGTTTTGAAAAACTGCAAAGAGTATAAAAAACAAGCATCAGCAATTTTGGATTTTAACGGAAAAAATCCTGTTGAAATAAAATATAACAGCAAATGGTTTTCTAAAATGGATTTTGCTGATGTTTTGCAATTGTCATCAAGGTTTACAGTTCAAAGAATGATGGAGCGCGATATGTTTCAGGAACGAATAAAAGCCGGTAAGCCGATTTATGTCCACGAATTTATGTATCCAATGATGCAGGCATATGACAGCGTGGTGATGGACGTTGACGGAGAGGTTGGAGGAAATGATCAGACATTTAATATGTTAGCAGGTAGGGATTTGATGAAAATCATGAAAAATAAAGAAAAATTTGTTTTGACAATGAAACTTTTAACAGACACTACTGGCAAAAAAATGGGCAAAAGTGAAGGGAATATGGTTGCGCTTTTCGATTCTCCGGAAGATATGTTTGGTAAAGTAATGAGTTGGCCGGACGAGATGATAATTTCCGGTTTTGAACTTTGTACCATTGTGCCGACAGAACAAGTGGAATCAATGAAAAAAGAAATAAAGAAAAATCCACGCGAATTAAAAATAAAACTCGCATCTGAAATAGTAAAATTATTTTTAGGAGAAGCGTCAGCAAAAAGAGGTAAAGCTCATTTTGAATCGGTAATTGTAAAAAAGGATGTGCCTTTGGATATGCCGGAATATAAACTGAAAGGTAATAAAAATATTGCAGACGTTTTGGTTGAATCAAAGTTGTGTTCAAGCAAAAGTGACGCGCGTCGGGCAGTAGAGCAGGGCGGAGTTTCGTTAGATAATAAAAAAATAAAAAGTTTTGAGGAAAAGGCAACTTTCGGAATTTTGAAAAAAGGAAAAAGACATTTTGTAAAATTGATTTAAATAAATAATTTTGGATATGTTTTTACAAAAATTAAAATCTGATTTGGCAAAAAGCGTAAATAAAACATTGGGAAGCAACTTGATAAATGGTGCCGATTTTGAATATCCACCGGAAAATATAAAGGGAGGGGATTTGGCACTTCCACTTTTTAAATTAGCAAAAGAATTGAAAAAGAAACCGCAAGACATTGCAAAGAATTTGCAAAAAGTTTTCAAAAAACAGAAGTTAATTGAGCGTACAGAAGCAAAGGGTGCATATTTGAATATTTATCTAAACCGCGCTAAAACCGGAGCAGAGATATTAAATGAGTTGCAAGCGCAGGACATTGATAACAATTATATAAATGTAGGTAAAGGAGAAAAAGTATCAATTGAATATATGTCTCCAAATAGCAATAAGCCTTTGCATCTGGGGCATATTAGAAATGCTTATCTTGGTAGTTCTATCGCTAATATAATGCAATTTTGCGGATATCAAGTTAATAGAGAGTGTTTGGTAAATGATAGGGGAATCGCTATTTGTAAGGCCATGCTTGCCTATGAATTTTGGGGCAAGAATGACAGCCCGGCAAAGTCAGGGTTGAAGTCTGACCATTTTGTTGGAAAGTATTATGTTCTTTTTGAAGAAAAAGCAAAAAAAGACAAATCTTTGCCGGCAAAAGCGCAAAAACTTTTACAAGAGTGGGAGGTTGGCGATGAAAACGCAATGCAACTGTGGGAGAAGATGCAAAAATGGGTATTAAGCGGTTATAAACAAACTTATAAAAGACTGGGTGTTTCATTTGATAAGGTTTTTTATGAAAGCAAACTTTTTAAAAAAGGTAGAGAAATCATAGAAAAGTATCTAAAGGAAGGAAAGGTGGAAAAAGATGCAAATGGAAATGTAATAATAAAACTTGAAAACTGTGGTTTGCCGGACAAAATTTTACTTCGTGAAGACGGAACGGCAATCTATATAACAACTGACATGGCTTTGGCAAAAACTCGATTGGACAGTGGTTATAAAAAAGTATTTTATGTGGTCGGCTCGGAACAAGATTTATATTTTAAACAACTTTTTTGTGCTATAGAAAAATTAGGATTATATACAGGGCAAACAGATTTGATAAAGAGGCCAGAGTTTCATCATCTTAGCTATGGGTTAGTTGAGCTTCCAGAAGGAAGAATGAAGTCACGTGAAGGCACGGTGGTAGATGCTGATGATCTTTTGGATAAAATGGAAGAAATTGCTAAAGAAGAAATTAATATTAGGCATGATTTTATGAAAGAAGGCGAGGTGGATAGAAGATCGGAGATAATCGCTTCTTCTGCACTCAGATTTTATATATTAAATGTTAATCCTGCGACAAAGATAAGATTTAATCCAAAAGAATCTTTATCTTTTACCGGAAAAACCGGTCCATATCTTTTATATACCTATGCTCGACTTCATTCAATATGGAGAAAGGGGAAAGGGAAGGGAATGTATGAAAGATTGGATTTTTCTCTATTAAAAGAAGATAAATTATGGATATTGGTTTTGGGAATTGCAAAATTTCCAGAAGCCGTAATATCTGCCTTGGATGGTCTTGACCCGGAAGAAATATCCGCGTATTTATATGACCTATCTGTCAAAGTATCTGATTTTTATCATAATGTCCGCGTTTTGGACGCTGACTTTAAAGAAAGAAGGATAAGCATTGCTATAATAGATAGCCTGCTTGATATTTTTAAGAAGGGTACCGCATTATTGGGAATTGAGGTTTTGGATGAAATGTAGAGGAGGCATAATTAAAGATTTTCTTGCCTTTTTTATCATAATTAGCTAATATTATTTTAATAGCTCATAATTAATTTTTATAATTTTATGTTCAAAAAAGAGTCAAAAGAAGGATTAGAAGACTATTATTCCGAAGAAGACCAAGACGATAGGGATTTGCAAGATACGATAATAGCTCAAGGCGTAAAAGTAGAGGGCGATTTTAATAGTAAGGGTAATGTAGTGATTGAAGGTGTTGTTCTCGGAAGCGTAAAGACAAACAATAATCTACAAGTAGGTGAAAAGGCCAAAATAACTGCGAGTGTTTCTGCGCATGATGCTTATGTAGCTGGAATTATAGAAGGTAACGTAAAGATTAAAGAAAAATTAGAGCTATCTCCAACTTCTAGAATTTATGGTGATATTGAAGCTAAAACTCTTGTTATTACTGCAGGTGCATTATTTAACGGTAAATGCAGTATGTTTGATCCAGATAATCCAAAGGAAAACAAAACCTCTAAAAAATTAAAAAAAGAGGAAGATGCCAGCGAAGAAAACTAAAATTCCTAAAAAAATAGAAAAAAAGTCCGCTGCCTATCCTCAAAAAAAGCTTGATAAAAAAAGCGTCTCCGTAAAAAAGGCAGCGTCTTCTATAGTTGAAGAAAAATCATTAGTAAAAAAGAAGATAAAAAGGAAGGTAAGGTCTATAGACGACCTTTTGGATAAAAAGAACATAAAAAAAAGGATAAAGAAAAATATTGCCGAAGAACTTTTGAAATCCAAAAAAAATTTAAAGGCAAAAATTTATACTTCACCTTATGCGTATATATATGCCGAGTATCTTCGCGGAGCAAAATATGAAAAGCAATTAAGGACGATTGAAAATAGGTTGACCGACTTAGGAATAAGCGGTAGAGTACACAGGTTATCTCAGTTCAAGAATTTGAAAGAATTAATTGAAGAAGATACAAGACGCGGAATAAATACGATAGTAGTAGTGGGCGGAGACGATATCATAAAAGAATCAATACGAGTGGCCGCAGAACTTGATGTCACTTTGGGGATTATACCTTTAGGGGGAGGTGGGTATCATATAGCAGAAGCGCTGGGTATCCCAGAAGGTGTATCTGCATGCGAGATTCTTTCGCAAAGGATTATAGATAAGATTGATATTGGAAAAATAAATGGAAAGCCGTTTGTTTCTCGTTTATATATATCTAATCAGCGCGTGCCCTTATTTTGTAATAAAAAATATGAAGTTATGTCGCCGGGAGGAGATGTGGCAATATATAATTTGAATTTGAATACAGAAGATAAAACAATACCAAAAATAAATCCAAAAGATGGACAATTAGAAATTTTGGTAAAACCCAAAAAAAAGCTTGGTATTTTTAAAAAGGAAAAGTCACAAGAAAGTTTATTTTTTGCGAATAGAATAGATATAAAAAGCGGAATTGCATTTTCTATTTTTGTAGATGGAATAAAAAATTTTTATAAAGAAGTTGAAATAAAATTAGTACTGCAAGGGTTGAGGCTGATAGTTGGAAAAGGAAGAAAAATTTAAAAATCACATTTTTGTTGTTATTTATGCCCAGGTGGTGAAATTGGTATACACGCCACCTTGAGGTGGTGGTGGGCGCAAGCCTGTGGAGGTTCGAGTCCTCTCCTGGGCACCAATCAAAAAATCCCAAAATAATTGGGATTTTTTGATTGGTGTTTTATATTTAGTATGTTGGATTTATTGGTCATATTTTTTGGTTATTTTTTATAAAGTATACTATAATACTAAATATAGAAGACTTTATAGTTTTTAACTATATTTAGTAAATAATTTAATAATATGAAAACGATTGCCCCTTTCAGTTTAAAAGATTTTGAACTTACTCAAGACTATATTCCGGATCCATTAGTTATTTATAATTTAAAAACAGGCATTTCTATAAGAGTAAATAAAGAAGCCTGCAAATTTACTGAGTTTAGTAGGGAGGAGCTTGAAGGAAAGCCAATTCTTAAATTGCCTATTTTATTAAAAAGCGATTTAGCACTAATATCGGAAAAGATTAAAATGAGAGCGCAGAAAAAAGCAGTTTTTCCATATGGAATAAAAATAAAAACAAAGAGTGGTAAAATACTATTTGTTGAAATAAATGGCACAATTGTTAAAGATGGTGCCGACTATTTGGTATTGATTTTTTTCCGTGACGTAACTAAAAAAATAATGCTCGAGCATGCTCTAATTAGAGAAAAAGAAAAATTTGAAAAATATATAAATATAGCTGATGTAATGATATTATCTCTTGATACAAAAGGGAATATAACTTTTTTAAATTATCGAGGATACGATTTATTAGGATGTAAAAACGCTGAATCTTGTTATAAGGATAAAAAATTGATAGGAAAAAATTGGTTTAATAATTTTTTGCCTAAGCGGATAACCGGAGAAGTAAATATTGTATTTGATTTATTAATGAAAGGAAAAACGAAACAAACTGCGCATTATGAAAACGCTATATTAAGGCTAGACGGTAAAGAAAAGATGATTTTATGGTGCAATACGGTGTTAAAAGACGCTGAGGGAAAAATAACAGGCACACTGGGTTCTGGAATGGATATAACCAAACAAAAAGAAGATGAGAGCGCATTAGAAGAAAAGATAAATCAATTAAAAAAGATGAATGAATTGATGATAGGGCGAGAATTGAGAATGGTGGAATTGAAAGAAAAATTGAAAAAATAAATTTATAATGTAAAAGTTAATAAAATAAAAATTAAAATATTTTTTATGATAGCAAGAATAATAGTGGGAATTTTGGGCACTGCTTTGGGCATCGCGATGATGATGAAGACTGAGTGGTTTTTGAGGATGCTTGGAAGAAACGCTTGGGCAGAAGCAAAGTTTGGTTTTGAAGGCGGAAGCCGTCTTCTATATAAACTTATTGGACTTATTATTATTTTGATTACTTGGTTTTATGCATTTAATTGGTTGAACGGTTTGTTTAAATTTTTTTTAGGAGGTTTATTTCGCGCGCAATAATTTTAAGCTTTGATTATTAATTTTTTTATTATATATGATATATATTCCAACTGGATCCGAATTATTAAATCCGGATAAAATTTTAGAAAAATTAGATCTTAGGGCCGGCATGACGGTTACTGATTTAGGATGTGGCACAAGCGGGCATTTTGTTTTTCCTTCGGCAAAAATTGTTGGCGAAAATGGCAAAGTATATGCAGTTGATATTTTGAAGTCCGTCCTTTCCAGTATTGATTCCAAGGCAAAGATGCAGAACTTTAATAACATA
>Ga0210057_1006666_pt1 | contig 14268 bp, 2 predicted proteins | sample CryGeyCG2114_010_2_FD_183968 | JGI IMG/M metagenome (GOLD analysis project Ga0210057, IMG submission 183968) | Groundwater microbial communities from aquifer - Crystal Geyser CG10_big_fil_rev_8/21/14_0.10 (SPAdes) (version 2) | ecosystem: Environmental > Aquatic > Deep subsurface > Groundwater ... | reverse complement strand
ACCGGGACAGACAAGAAAATCGTATCGTATCTCTCTCGCACCGTGGATGTGGGACAATGTACGATTGATACGGTTGGTTGCCGAGCGTATAGTACACGACCATCCGGAGACGGGTGGCTCCCGAGTGTGAATGCTGATCAGACTGTTGAGGTAAAACAAACCGGCAGAAGTGACACACTCTATTTCAACCAACGGGTGGGAGATATCAGCAGTGATTGTGGTAGTAGCAATGCAGATGGCTGTAGTGCGTTTTATGGACTGACAAAACAGATTGACGGCACATTTGAACAAACATCATCCAATGTGCTTCATTTACAAAAAGCACCTGAGTATTTGGGCTGTTATGATACCAATCGGAGCGCAAATTCTCCGGAAATCAATTGGCCAGAGACGGTTCCTGATTTGGCGAATTTGCCAAGTGATAGCCAATGTGGCAATTACGCGCAAGCGTGTTTGCCATCAGAAGTCGGGTGTGATCAATTCACTCCGGTCATTGGTGGTGGAGAGCCGATTCCGGGAATCATTGGAAACAATGCCTGCCCCGGAGCATGTGTGGGGTATGACACGTTCAAACAGCAAGGGTATCGCGATGCAGGACAAGGATTTGAGGGAGAAGTATATCCACTGCAATTTATCCCGAGCAATGCAAAATCCTGCAACAGCACGAATGTCGGGTGTGATGAATTTACCAACATTGAAGCATCGACGAGCGGTGGTGAACAGCTTTCTTATTTTTCAAAATTAAAATATTGCGAAAAGCCAGAAGGAGACAACAAAAAAGTATTTTATTCATGGGAAGGATCTGCGTCGCAGGGATATGTGTTGAAAACGCATGAATTATTGCGAATTGACAGCACTGACGCGGAATATATTGGCGGACTTGGATTGACCTTGAATTCAGGGGACACGGCATTGAGTGAATTTGGTGTAGGATCGCCTGCGTATGCTGATACATCCAAATCAGAAATACAACGGCTCTATGGTGCGTGTAATGAACAAAATTATACGCTTGGATTGAGTAATCCTGAGGATCCTGATGGCGCGAGAGCGGATTGTCGCGCGCTTTATGACAATGACGGCGCTGTCTTTTACCGCATGATGAGTAGATCAGTGACAGTTTCTCCTCAATGTCAACGATTGCGAAAGACTACATCAAATCTTGAAATTGACGCATCTATTTCAACCAAATCCATGTGTGAGAAGCAGGGTGGATTGTTCACTGTCGTGGATGAAAGCGGTACGTGCCAACGTTGTAGTAGTGGCGGAATATACGAAAATGGCGCGTGTGTGTACCAAACCATTCCTTCCGAAGCATCCTCGTGCCCTGCCTCTGCCAACCAATGTCGTTTTTATGTAGGAAACAAGGGAAACAATGTTCAAAAAGTCATTTCCGAAACATTTGATCCTGCGAGTACGTCGGACAACGCGCTTCTGCTTGCAAAAGAGGGATGGAATGGTGTTCCAGCCCCAAGCGTCCGTCCTGAATCCGTCCAAGTCGGGCAATATTCATTGATGGTTGATGCAAACACATTGATGTACACGGTTCCCGCAGGGACAATCAACCCGCATGATTCTTATGAACTTTCTTTTTGGGCGCGTGGTATATCCCAAAATTTGCAAATCTTTTTCCTTCAAAATGCACAAATAAAAGGCATGTTTACTCCTGACTCGACGACACAATCGCAGTTGTCATCAGTGAGCGTTGGCAATGGATGGAAACAATATCGGATCGGTCCGGTTCATTTTTCAGGTGATCCGAGCGCGCCGACGACGTTGGTATTCAATCGCACGCTTTTGTCAGGCACGTCAGGAGTGTATTTCCTTGATACGGTTGAGTTGTTTGCGTTTGAAGATAGTTTTGCTCTCATAAAAAATTCGTGGAAAACAGCCGAGGGCTATGACGCGCCATTGTCCTGCGATGCCAATCCGATTGATGGATTACCCGGTGAATTTCTTGGCTGTCGTGCATATCTTGATACCAAAGGCACGGAGCATCAAGTCATCGGTTTTGCTGGCTTGTGTCGTCAAGAAGCTATCGGGTGTACTGCACTGATTGACACGCAAAATACGGTGGATGGAGGCGACGCGTCGTGGACACAGGTGTTCAATGTACAGTGTCTTTTGAGCGATGTCGTGTCCGAACCAACCGCGTGTCAACTCACCAATGGCGTGAATGGGACGGAATTGGGTAATTGCACAGTCAAGATTGGACAGCAAGGGTGTACGATTCCAAAAATTTCACTGGATCCGGAAGGAGAGATGAACATTGAAAGACTTGAGGAGCTCCGTGGTATCACCGCGTCCACGATTATTATTCCAGCAGACAATACGGCCAGTACACCAATCTTTCTCACCAATCGACCGGAGTTTGTTTGCGCAGAAAAATATCGTGGCTGTCGCGCGGTGGGATTGGAAGACAAGACATTTGCATCCAATGAAGTAAGTTCATTTGCCTACACCAATGTCTCGGTCAAGAATGATCCGGATCGCTATGTGGGGACAGACGGTATTTTGTGTCAGTCCGATACTGTGGGATGTGATGCGTTTGCATCAGACAGTGGCACGTCATATTTCAAAGATCCAACCGTTGTCGGCAATAAGGTGTGTACATACAAACCGCTTGCTCCGAGTGCAAATTCCGGCGGATGGTTTTTGGATGGAGTGGGCACCTGTACTGGCGCGACAACACAACAGTGTCGGACAGATGCAGATTGTCCGATTTCAGATTCGTGCGACAAAAATTCCATTGGCGCGATTGCGTGTTATCCGAATTATCTGGAACAAGGGAATATGTACGGTATTCGTTCCAATCAATCAGCAGGGTATCAAGGCTATGTCGGCACATGCTCACCGGAATTCAATCAATGTACGGAATTGGTGGATGTCGCTGATACATCGCAAAACAGTGCCGGCACATCATATTTTGTGGTCTACAACAATCAAGTGACGGATCGGATCAGAGACTGCCTTGGCAAGGTGAGTCTGAAAGAAGGGTGTGTCTTGTTCAATAATACGAATAATCCAAACAAGATTTACAATAGTGTCGTTACCTATAGCGCCAGTGAAGGTTTAGAGAACAACCGCTATGGCGCGGTCGATGCAGACACCAGTGCCACGCGAGACACCAATGTGATTCTCAAAGTTACTCGTGATCGCGCATGCAGTGAATGGCTCGGATGCAAGAGTCAGATTAGTGTGACAAGGGACAATGGGACGACTGCGCAACTTTGTTATGAATACGATGCCTGCACGGCTTCAGACAATGGTATTGACTGTACCGAGTGGACAGAGTCAACCCCGCGCACTGCGGACGGGCTTCCAGCACGATTGACCTATGACGCGTATATACAGCGCGGGACATCGTGGTTTGATCCTGAATTTTCAGGCTACTCTCTCTATGATTCATACCAGATTCCTGATCTGGTGTATGTGACGGTGCCGGGATCATCTGTCTCATTTCTTGCCTATGAATTGGAAAAGAAATATACTCAGGCAAGCTCTAATTTTGGATGCGCCAGCAAAAATGATTGGGATATCTGCGGATTTGATCAAGGTGGGCGATGTTTTGAGAAGAAATGTCTGTATCCTGTGGATGGCGCGTTTCCTGCCACGGCCATTACCAAAGAGCTTGCTCTCCCATATTTGGAAGGTGGAACATGCAAAGCATTTCCAGAACAAGACAGTCCATTTCCACTGGCGTTGGTAAAAGATGCCAAGACATTGAAAGGCACACGAGGTGGTGTTGATGTCATGAGAAAAGATTTCATCACCAAAGCGCCTGGGTTTGAAGGGGCAAATGTGTGCCAAGATGGCAACTGTTCTTGTGAATATACAAAAATTTCATACAAAAATGGCGGAGGCACTGATTATTGGCCAATTGAACAGTCAGGGAGCTATCCTGTGGGTGTCTGTAATGGCGGGACAGAAACAGGCGCGCCGTGTCAGTCAGACAATGACTGTGGTGCTGGTGGTACATGCAGTGGAATAGAGAGTCTGAGTACGCATATTGGGCTCACCGGCTATTGCCTGGAGTATGATTTGAGCCGTCCTTTGAATGCAGAAAAAGGCTCGTACGCGTGTTCCACATGGCTTCCGATTGATGTATCTGCGTCCCATATTGATCCATACAACAATGATCCAAAGACAGGGTATTATCCACAGATTGATGCGGTGACGCAGTCTGAGACTGGCAAGGATATTATTGCTGGGCAGGTGTACTGTACGGATTCGACGGGTGGTGGAGAGGGGACGTATCGGGAGGACATGATGTCCGTGCCGGTTGGTGGTGGTGATCATACTGGGCCGGGTTCATATCTTTCATTTGGCTCTGACGAGGTAAAAAATAAGAGTATACAGAACATATACGATACGTACTTTCTTCCATTGCGAATATTTGATACACATGCTAATGATGGGTCGACATATACTTCGGATTCAATATTATACTCAGGCCCTTGGCTCTGTAATATGGTATTGGATTATCCAGGAATATGTCAAAAATTGTTATACAGTGTCGCCACAATGTCTCTTTGGAACGAGACTGTTGGAGGTACAAAATATGCAGAGCCAAATGGGTTTGTCGCTCACGTCATTGATCCTCAGATTATGTATAAATTTTTTTATGACGGAACAGATACTTTCTCACTTCCTTTTCCCTCTCTTCCGCGACCGATATATGAAAATGAGATTTCAAAAATTCGATATGCTCCGTTTATAACGTCTTTTTCTAAGGCATATACAGATATTGGATTTTTAGAGTTTGATACAGAGGTTGTTCGACTAGATTCAGCAACTCCCCATGTCGCAATTGATTTTGAGGAGCTCAAAGTTTGTAATAATTCTTTTGATTTGCCAAGCGGTCAAAAGATTTGCTATACATCTGCTCACTTGAAGAATTTTACTAACGAGGATTATGATATCTATACATATAAAGGTATAGATGAAAAAACAAATAAGATGAGGTATGGTATTCACATATTTTTTGATGATGATTGGTATAATGATTTACGTGACAATCCAAAAAAGAGCAGGTTGGAATTTGCAAAAGCACATATTTCCGCATCATTTGTCCCTGATGATATTGCTGCTACTGAACTTACCGGTCTGCGTGGCGCAGATCATGTATGGGTGTGGATAGATTTTGATGGTGATGTAAATAGCACGAATCCAAACAAAAGGAAATTAACACGTTATACCCAGTGGGGCGCTGAGGGGTTTAATGAGGATGAAGATCATCCGGATAACTTGTATGGGAGAACAGTTTCTCAAAGTTCGTTTCCCGCTCTTGCGACATCCATCGTTCTTAAATCGAGCTGTACCCAGTTTGATGTTGTGTATGATAACACGGAAAACAAGGCGTGGACGCAACGTCTGTGGAATTATGCCCAAAATCAGAATGTTCTTGGAGAATCATTTCCTCTATCCAAGCTGGTAGGTAGAGAATTTGTGAATACACCATATGGCTCTCTTCCTCTTACATCTGCAGATATGATGACACAGATGAAATATTCATTTTCAAATGCAATGATTGACGGAATCCCGTATGCGTGTACAGAGAAGATGTTTTTTAACGCTGATTGGAGGGATACTGGTATCCCTGTCGTGCCGAGTGATGCGCAATGTTCAGGTCTTGTGTACGGATTTGGATATGGTACGTCTTTGCGGAAGGATTTGTATACTACAGAACGAGGGAATACAGATGTCTCTGGTGTAAGTTTGTTGAGAAAACTTTTTGCATCAACAGTGAGTAGATGGTTACGAAACGCAGAAGAAACATTTACCAATCAAAACATTAATGAGCCTTTGGACGACAGCTACACCCTCGGCCTCACAAACGGTTTGCCACCACAGATTTATTCTATCAATCCAGCGACCTGTCTGGGGATTCTCCCTGGTGGTGCAGGGTGTAGTATTGGAGAAGCATACAATATGACCATCAATGACAAGACTGGTGTATCTCAAGATTATGATGGAGATGGACAGGTGGATACCGAGTTTTCGGAGCCAGTGTTTGGACGTGGGAATGTTGTGGCGACGATGCGATTCTTTGGCTGGGCTGATGATAATAGGATGCCACTGCGTCGCGTGATGGTCGATTGGACAGACGATTCCGCCGTGCTCAATGCCAGTCAGGATGGACGATACAAAAATAGGAAGCCCTATTGTTCACAAAGTGACAATGAAAGTACGCCAAGCATTGGTCTTTGTGCAGGTACAAGTCTCACCTGCAAAACAAATGCTGAGTGCGCTTCTTTGCCGAATACCTCACAACAGTGTGTTCTCGATTATCCAGATCCACGTTTCGGCAACGCGCCACGCGCCTGTGAGGCAGGGTACTTTGAGTTTACCCATAGCTATGGGTGTGATTCAGCTGATGCAAAAACCGTTACAAACTGGGGGACTAGTCTATCTACTGCAGACAGAGCTTTCCTCGCAACAAAAAATGTTAGGCCAAATGATTCTGTCTGTGTCTACCAGCCACGCGTGCAGTTGAGAGATAATTGGGGGTGGTGTAATGGGGTGGAAGATACTACTAATAAAGTGCCAAATGGGTATAGTGAAGTGTTTTTGCGTGCATCTACAACAGAGGACCATTGTGATCCTTTTGACCCGGCATCAGGGGATTTGCCGTGGACATATTATCGTGGCAAGATTATTGTGGCTTTGTGAGTTTTTGTTTTATCCACTTGACAAAAGGATGAGTGTTTGGTATAGTTTTTTCATAAGTACAGCTTGCCATATATTACTGGTAATCACTGTGTGTCACATATAGACTTCTTCTTCGGAAGAAGTTTTTATGTTATACTTGTGTTTCCTTTTATTTCATCCACATCTTTCTTTGTTCATCATTCTTGCTTGCTCATTTTTGTGGTATACTCTTTTGAGAACGCATCATATCTTTATCAGGTATTTCATGCCGAGAGTGATACAAAAAATACAGCGGATTTTTTTTCGTACATCTCGCCAGACCAAGGTGTTGACTTTTGGTATTGGGGCGATTGCCGTTGTTTCGTTTTTGCTGTGGGTTCCGCCGGTCTTTGCGCAGGACGGAGCGAGTATCGCCCAATCGATATTGAACAAAGCGTCAGAGGTTTCACTCGTGTTTGCGCGTATTTTTATGGCTCTCACTATTTTTTCATTGAAATTTTTTATAGAGCTCGCGGCGTACAATGATTTTATCAATGCGCCAACGGTCAAAGTAGGATGGGTGATGATTCGGGATGTGGCGAATATGTTTTTTGTGGTCGTGCTCCTCGTGATTGCGTTTGGGACGATTCTCGGATTGGAGCAGTATGAATGGAAGAAAACATTGGGTAAGTTTGTCATGGCGGCGATTTTGATCAATTTCAGCAAACTGATTGCCGGGATTATCATTGATGTGGCGCACGTATTTACCATCACGTTTGTCAACGCGATTGCGGCGACCGCGGGAGGGAATATCATCAACATGTTTCAGATGGGAGCGATGATGTCTATGACAGGGCAGGATGTTACCAGTAGTCTTGGGCTTGAGATTTTTGCGGCCGCGGTGTTGTCTGTCGTGTTTGCCGGTATGGCCTTTATGGCAATCGGCGCATATACCGTGGTCATGTTGTTCCGAATGGTCGCGCTCTGGGTGCTTATCATTCTCTCTCCGCTCGCATACATTTTTTCCGTCATTCCAAAGACGCAGAGTATTGCGCAGGAATGGTGGACTGAATTTATGAAATATGTCATCTCTGCCCCGATCATGGTGTTTTTCCTCTGGCTCGCGTTTGCCACACTCGGGTCAGGAAACATCATTTCCGATCTGAAAGGTATTAACATGACCGCAGGTGAAGAAGAAGTCACTGCATTTATTGGAGCGACAAAACAATTCAATGGAAGCGCAGTGAGTATTTCGCAAGTTTCCAGCTGGCAAAACATGGCCAATCTGATGATCGCGATCGCGTTTCTCGTCATCGGGCTCCAGCGCGTCAACAAGCTTGGTGTGGCAGGGGGTGGCATGGTGTCAGGAGCGATTGATTTTGGAAAGAAAGTGGCGGCCGTAGCAACTGGATATAATATGGGCAGGTGGGTGTATGAGAAAGGGGCGGGTGGGGTGAAGAGAGCAACTGGGGCAGTACTCAAAGCACCATTCAAAGCAACAGGAGCAGTTGCCGGATTTGGGGCATATCATCTCGCGGGGAAGCATATTGCCATGTGGGGCAAGAGACAATATGAAGGGTTTGGTAGCTGGAAGGACAGTGATGGATACAGACCGGTATTAAAAAGAAAAAAAGACAAGGATGGAAAAGACACTGATGAATATGAAACCGATAGTAAAGGAAGATATATTCCAGAGCAGAATGAAGATGGCACCTTCAAAATGGAGAAGCACGACCTGAAGTTTGGTTGGCTTCAAAAGGTATTTCATGCTGGGGCGGAACGGACAGCTCGGAGCGAGAAAATGTTGGAAAAAACAAAGAAGTTTTCTGAAGTCAACAAGGAGCTCATGAAAAAAAGAGTGAGTGGTGTCCCTACCTATCTTCTTCAGCATGATGAGGAAAAGATTGACGCACTTGACCGCATGAAGCAAGGAGAGTTGGAGGCTGAAAAAGCTCGATCTGATGCAAAGACCAAGCACTATGCAGGGCTTGGTAAGCTTTCTGTTTTGATGTCCCCACGAATCCAAGAAGGCATGCAGATGGGTCCTACGATGATGGATCAAATCACCAGTCATGACTTTGTGGCAAAAACAGTGGAGGAAAAAGAAAAAGAAATCAAAGAGACATCTCGGACAAAGGTATGGAACGCAGGAAGGGAAGAGGCAGAGAATGTGTCCGGGAAGATAGAAGAAATCACGGAAAGATATATGGATCCTGAAGAGCGTAAAGCGCTTAAAGCTGTTGACGATGACAAGGCCAAGAGTCGAGCCATTGACCAAGAGGCAAAGAAGAAAGTTGAACAACAGAGCGCTGGAATTACCAAGAAATTTGATAAAGAAATAACTACACTAAGCACTAATCTTGCAAACGCTGAGTTAGCATGGAATAATATATTGGAAGGAGTAGGTTTGGGTGACAAAGAAATGGAAGAAAGAAAAATAGGTATAGGAGTTATACAAATAACAGAGGACAAAATTGAAGAGTTAAAAGAAAAACTTTCAGCAAAAAATAAGGAGCCAAAGACAGAAGCAAGAAAAGCAGAAATAAGAGAAATTGAAGAAGAAAAAAATAGAGAAGAGAGTAATTTGTCAAAATTTAGAAAAGAAATACCAGGTTTGAATGATGCTGAAACAAAAGTAAAAAAAGAAAAAGAAGCAAAAGAAGCAAAGATAAAAGACAAGGAGAAAGAATTTACTACAGTAGCTATTCGCATAGGCAATGAATCTGCAGAAAAGCGAAAAAATCAACGCATTGATGTGGCTGGAAAAGAGACAGCATTGAAAACAGTGCGAGATAGATTGGCATCGGTGAGGGCAGAAGAGACAACACCTGCGGCAATTGCATTGCGAGAACAAGATGAATTGCGAGACGAGGAAATACGCGAAGTGGAGAGACAATCTTTTGAGCTAGACACCACAGCGACCCAAGAGCAAAAAGATGCGGCACTCTCGCTCCGGTTGGTTGCCGCTCGTCAAGCCGCGACCACGGCAAAAGGGTTGGCCGAAGAGTCAGAAGCAGAGACAACGAAAAATGCGCTTGGACTGGCCAGTGTCCGAGCACTTTTTGACGAAGAACAATCAGCAAAAATAGGTGAAGATGCGGCCAAAAAATTTGTTGAATCTATCAAGCAACAAAAAATCTCTGATATTTTCAAAAAAGGAGCGGAAAAACTTGAACATGCCTTGACCGAGGGGCTAAAAACAGGAAGTGTCAATCTGGAGCGATTGAGTCGCAACCAATTAGGTGGAGACAGAGGCGCGCTCTACGCACAGGCAGAAGTCCTCGGGGAATATACAAAAGATATTACGACGGTGAGCAAACAGGGTCTTATGGATGCGGCTGATGATATCTATTCACTCGATCGGTATGGGTTCAAGAATCCATCCACTGCGTTTAATGCATGGGTCAAAAAGCGTGGAGAAGCATTTGTGGGTGTGGAGCGTGAGCAATCTGTGGTGATGGCCATGGGATCGCTTGGGAAGTTGCTTGCAATGAAAGAGTCTGGGCAGACATTGACAAAAGATCAGGAGGCGCAGATGATGGCAAACATCAAACATCTGACCACACAAGCATGGAGCGATGACCTTCTCGGTCGTATTGTCCATCAAATAGAGGATGGCCAAAATGGGAAGCTCTTTGGAGAAGCGCGCGAGCAGGCAGAGATGCTCCATGATGTCTTTGTAAACAAACTCAAATGGGGGTCGAAGAAGAAAGAAGTGGTTAGTGGAGAAACAAAAGTAGAGATGTTGACGATGAAGAATAGATCTGGTAATGATCGCACCAATGATTTGCACAATATTTCCCGATTGGGGGGCGACACTGACTTATGGCAATCAGAAAAATTAAATTTGAAATTCGCGGACGCGACAGGTCGCTCATTTGTGGATTCATCAAAGGGGCTTACTGAAAAGTTGGCAACACAGACTTTTTCACACAATGGCTCTAATAAAAATGCGGTTCAACTCGCCAAAGAGTATCGTGACGCACAAGCCAGGGGAGGTGATACAACGGGAATAGTGACTGCATTGGAAGGCATCGCAGATGCCATTGGCATTGTTGGGAAAGCAGGAGACACGCGAGCCAATGAAATCGTGGCGTTTACCGGCAGATTTTTGGATCCGAGTAATGGAGGGGTTGCACCTGCTACCAAAAAGGCCATTGAAGAATCTTCTGAAAGATTTTTGGATTCCATCAAAAATTTTGCGCAAGCAAGTGAACTGATGGCTGATTTCAAAAATTTAGCGTTGAAAGTTGGCCACTTGGATGATGGTGGTCATACTATTTATGATATGGATGCAGGATTTGCTCGTGGTCAGCTTGCCAAAGAAGCGCTTAAGTTTGTGGTGAGTGATTGGCGCAAGATGGGACTGGATCAGCGATTGAGAATTTTGAAGAGTCATGGTGTGATGCAAATGGATGAAAAGAGTGGGACGGCGATCGTCCCACCTGAGATGATGTCTGCATTTCGAGAAACATTTGCCGGTTTGCAAAATGAGCATAGTTGGAAACAGCTTGATGGTCGTGTTGTTGACCATTTGGGGCTCCTCGCCGCAGGAGAAGATGCAATCAAAGGTAAAGATGGACGGCGTATTCTCGGGGACAAACGATCAATTCATGTATCGATGGATGCGGACGGTGATGTAGAGGAAGCCATGAAACAAATGGCAAGAAGTACGGCTGTTGCGCTTGTGGGAAACGCTCTGGCTCCGGTGATCTCTCTTGCACAGCGCGCAGGAGGGACAGTCCAAGATGGGTTTGCCGGTGTCAATTTGAATATGCGTGTGGTGGATCAAAATGGGAAAGAAGAGATGTTGATTAGTAAAGTAGAAGATTTGTTGCTATGGGTGAAAAGACATACTGATGATGATTTTTTGAAAAGTATTGGGTTTAGTGAGCGTGAAATCCTCTCCACATTTGAAAAAAATAGAAAGCGTTTGCCACACTTGCGAAACGGCGTGTCTGATGATCCAGGAGATGTGGATATTGCAGCATAATTTTTTTGAGCTGTTTATTTGATATTTCGTGATATGAACACATTTATTCACCACAAACAACTCCTCATTGACTTGCATTCGCGCGCGCAATCTTTTTTGCGTGGGCAATGGGATCACAATGGCGCGTGGGGGTGGCTTGATGATCTGGTTATTGATTTTGGGGAATATGATGAACAAAATAGAGATGTGGATATTGACACGGCGTACTTCATGTCTCTGGTGGAGTCTCTCGATACAGCACATATTGAAAATGTATCTCGTCGTTTTCAGGAGATGACGGCATTTTTTGACGGACTCCGAAATGATGAGAGACTCACGCTTGCGGATGAATCGTTTCGTGATGGGATTGCCATATATGGGTTCTCATTTCACTTGAATGTTGATGGGGTGAATATGTTGTCTGCAAAGACGTCTTTTTTGCCTGAAGAATTACAAACGCAGACAGCGCAGGTGTTTGATAATTTTTTTGAGGCATTTATTCAGTTTTCCGAGCATTTTGGTGTGGTGGCAGGTCTTCTCTTGTACTATGTACCGACCATTACCTTTCGTGATTTTGATGAGATGATGGAGGTGATTAAAGATTCGCGGGGAGGGGATGAAGATGATGTCGCGATTGATATTTGGATGGATGTATTTCGGTTTTTGGGACAAGGATTTTTCAGCAGTGACGGAGATATCCATACCTATGCATTGTATTTTTTGCTCGGCAACACCATGACCGACGCAGACTGGAAAAACCCTATTATACGGTATCAGTACTTGTTATATTTATTTATTACTTATCGGCTCTTTGCTACCATCACGGTCATGGAGCAAGAACAATTGCTCGCGCTCCATACGAGCGACGCGCTTCAATTTGGTGTGCCACTCACCCACCTGTTGCGAGAATTTTTGGGGCAAGTGGAGTTCCTTCCATATTACCTCGCAAATACAGACATGTATGCAAAGAGTTTGAAGCAAAGCACAGAACGAGTGTTGCTTGGACAAAACAATCCGCTTACAGTGGGTATGCTTGTCTCTGCATACGATCAGACATCAGACGAAACTTATGTGTTGCCTGATACAGTGAAGGAATATGTTCGCGCGCATGCCACAGAACATACATGGTCACCATCTGCATTTCTCGGAATTGATACATTGTTATTTTTGTATGCAAATTTGAATGAGCGGACGATTGTGGATTACAAGGGATTTTTGAGTGAAAACGGGGAAGCCACGGTCTATGATTGGAAACAAGTGATGACACACGATATAGACAAAAATATATCATTGCGCGTTGATGCCTACCTTCGGTATGTGAATGTGCCTACACGAATGAAAGTGGAAATCCAAAATGCAATTGGCTCTGTGCCATGGCAAGAGGAACCATATTTTTCTCGCGCGTTGGCGCTTGATGAAATATATACCACTGTTTTTGGTGAGCCGGAAGGTCCACTCGTCATGTTTGACGAACCAACACAAACATGGAAATTGCGAAAAGAAATTATCCAAGGGCCGTGGAAAGAATATAGAGAACAGACAAAAAAGGATGACCCACCCACACCACTACCACCTGATGTATGACCAGAACCATCCTCGTCAAAAAAGCCAATGGCACGACGACGCGCATGACGCTTGAAGAGATTGCGAATATGAAAGCGACACGCACGTCGTCTGTTTTTGCTCCTTCACCGTCTGCGCCCGAAGAGACAGCACCTCTCGTTGCGTTGCCCGTGCCATTAGAGCCTCCGATGTCGCCTGCGGTATCACCGCACGTTTCCGAACATACTTTCATTGTGGCCCCAAAGATGGTAGACGAATCATTGCCGATGCTGTCCACACCACATGAAATGAGCACCACTGCGCCAGTGTCTGATTATTTTGTTGACAGGGCGATGTCTATCAAAGATGATGTTTCCCACTATTTGCCGAAGACGCGCATGGATCATCGGTCGCTTCTTGAACACGCGGAAGACGCGCGCACGGATGTCGCCAATGCCACGATGTATCCTTCATTGCCTATCACGCACGACGCGGATGTGGATCACGTTATCTCACTGTTATCATTTCCGATTGACAAGACGATTCTCGGTCGCGTCCGTTCTCTCATTGAATCACGGAGAAAAGATGTCCGTACAGATGAGCAAGTGTATGAATACAGTGTGAGAGAGATGGATCAAGGTGGTCTTGGATTTTTGCCAGAACACGCGGATACGTTTGTCAAAGCGATTCGCTCCACACTTCATCTTCGGGATGCCGGTGTTGCCAAGGTTATGAAATCTTCTCCATCAGTGGTATCTATGGCATTGCGCGAGCCCATCAATACCGCACCTCGCGCATCATTTCCCTCAATGCCTCCGGTCGTATCGCGTGACTCTGAGAAAATGATTCGAAAAACAGCGCAAAAACCTGTACTTCATGACATCATTGCTCCATCATCTCATTCACAAAACATGAGTCATCAACAGACATCAGTGCAGACGGTCGGGCCGGTGGAAGAACTTGGCACGATGACTGTACTCGATTTTCACCGACTCGGTCGGAGCGCGAGTGAGCGTCAAGACGTGATGAAAAAAAAATTTCGCATTCTCAAAGAGGAATCATATCTTCTCTATTTGAAAGCCATTGGCGCGTGGTATATGAGTCCTGTGTATCTGGCGTATCAAGCC
>Ga0210057_1006664_pt1 | contig 14270 bp, 9 predicted proteins | sample CryGeyCG2114_010_2_FD_183968 | JGI IMG/M metagenome (GOLD analysis project Ga0210057, IMG submission 183968) | Groundwater microbial communities from aquifer - Crystal Geyser CG10_big_fil_rev_8/21/14_0.10 (SPAdes) (version 2) | ecosystem: Environmental > Aquatic > Deep subsurface > Groundwater ... | reverse complement strand
CTTCGGTCTCGAGCTTTTAGTCTCAATGATCCTAGGGAAGCTAGAACTTGCTCTCTGTTTCCATTTCACTATCGTTCCTTGTGCATATCCTAGGTATCTGGCTACCTTTCTGGTACTCCAACCATCGTGAATGAGTCTCACCGCTTGAGCTCTGATACCCGGAAGCTTTTCATTTGTTGTGTATGCCATTCTCATACCTTAAACCATGTTGGGTGATTCCAAGGTATTGAACCATAACCATCACTTGACATAAGCCAAGTAGTATGCTAAGATTAAAAAAGATGGTAGATCTTTGAAACAAGCCATCAAAAGCGTACTCACGCTATGCGTGATGGAAATACCCAGCGGGCATGAGCTCGCTGGGAACATGTTTTAGAAGGAGGCCACCATGAGTGGCGTGTACGCAATCGACATGTTCGGGCAAAACATCGATTACCTCGGCCAGACGCCGAGGAAGGGGGACCTCCCCTTCACCCGTGGTGCCGATGCGGCGGCGATGAGCCGCTGTATCATCGACTGGGGGGATGACGAACCCGGCATGCTGGGATACAACATCCCCACCAAGACGGTGGAGACGGCCGAGGAGGCCGTCAAGGCCATCGAGGAAATCTCGATGACCAACCTGAACAGATTCCTCCAGGACGGAATCTTCGGTGACTACATGTACATCAAGGTGGTCACGTTGGCCCGCTTGGGGCGTATCGCTCTGGGGGAAACCCCCGGGCAACACAACCTCCGGATGAAGCTCCGCTACAAGAGGAAGCTTCAGACGATGTACTAACCCCCGTCCAGGGTAACAAAAGAGGGGCAGCGTCTCACCTGCTAAAGTGGTGAGGGTCTGAGCGCTACGGGTGACAATACCATAATCACTTGAGATGGGCAGACCATAGGGCCGGACGCGCAAGCGCCGGCCCTTTTCTTTGTCTAATTTATTTTACTTATCATTCCCTCACTCTGATTTTTGGTTTTTTATAAGTTTCCAAAGAATTAAGGTGAATTAGTATTGTTGCTAATGTCCCTCTTTGACCTTTAGCAAAGAATACTAATTCACCTTAAACTTTACTTTGTCTAATTTTTACTTCCTACTTCTTACTTCCTACTCCCAACCTAGTAGCCTCTTAGTCTATTTATCTTATTCCCATTAGAAAGTCTTCAGCTTCTAACGGGACAAGCATGCTGTCTTGTTATTTACTAATATCCGCGGAGGCGATTTATTTTATTCCCATTAGAAAGTCTTCGACTTCTAACGGGACAAGCATGCTGTTAGTATCCACGTAAACGATTTATTTTATTCCCATTAGAAAGTCTTCGACTTCTAACGGGACAAGCATGCTGTTAGTATCCACGTAAACGATTTATTTTATCATGCTGTCTTATCTTTTCATGAGCTTTGGCTTCAATCTGCCTAATACGTTCACGAGTGACACCGAAGACCTTACCCACCTCTTCTAGAGTATGAGTATAGCCATCTAGTAACCCATGACGCATTTCAAGAATCTTCCTTTCCTTTGGAGGCAGGTCATTTAATATCTCTCGTACTTGGTCGGCAATAATACGACGAGAAGAATCTTGATCAGGAGAAAGGATTTTATCATCAGCCAAGAAGTCTCCCAATTTACTCTTACCTTCATCTCCCTCATCCCCCACTGGAGACTCTAGAGAAACTGTAGACTGGTCAATCTTTTCAATCTGATAAATCTTATCTACATCCAAGTTCATCTCCATAGCAATTTCTTCTTGGAGAGGTTCACGACCGAGGTCTTGAGTAAGTCGACGAACTACTTGTTTATATTTAGCAATAGTTTCCACCATATGCACTGGCACACGGATAGTACGAGACTGGTCAGCTAGAGCACGAGTAATAGCTTGGCGTATCCACCAAGTAGCATAAGTAGAAAACTTGAAACCTTTGGTCCAATCAAACTTCTCTACCGCTTTGTGTAAACCAAGGTTACCTTCTTGAATAAGATCCAAGAGAGTCAGATCTGGACTTCTGTTGGCGTACTTTTTGGCAATAGAAACCACCAAACGAAGGTTTGCTTTCATCAAGAGATTCTTTGCATCCATATCCCCTGCCTCAATACGCTTGGCCAGTTCTTTCTCCATAGAACCAGCAATAAGCGGATACTGCCCTATTTCACGCAAGTACATTTGAATAGAGTCATAAGAAGAATCATTTCTAGAATAAGCATACTTCTTATCTACTACCTCTTCAGCCATTTCCAAAAGACCTCCACCCTCTAGAATATCTATACCGAGGGTGCTAAATTTCTCGTATAACTCGTCCAAGAGTAAGATGTTGGTCTCTATGGTTGGAAACTCTTTTAAAATTTCATCATAAGTGACGAAACCTCTTTCCTTGCCTCGGGAAGTAAGTTTATCTATCTTGATAACTTCATCTACCTTTTTCTTAACGCTAAGCTTTGGTTTGGATTTAGGTTTAGCAACTTTCTTAACTATAGATTTTTTACCGAGAGATTTAGTGGCTGGAGCACTCTTTTTAACTTTTTTATTAGAAATAACTTTTTTAGTTTTGATGGACTGTTTTTTAACAGTTTTTTTGGGTTTCGTATTCTTTTGTGATTTTGTTTTCTTCATTTGATACGATATATCAAAGTAATATTAACTCTACAATCTTTTCTTCTTTTCTTCTAGTGAATAAATCTTACTATGTAGAGATTGAATCTCTGCTGTAATTCTATTCACTTCTTTGTCGTCTTTGGCTTTCTCTTGTTTTGAAAGCTCGGCCATGAGTTTGTTCAACTCTTCTCGCAAGTTTTCATTTGTGAGATTATCTAATAACTCAGACTCTTCTACTTTCAAATCCTTGGCCTCTTTGCCAGACTCCCCCAACTCGGAGATAAAGAGTTTTATTTCATTTAATCTCTCTTCTATCTTTTCTTTGTGAGTACGAGGAGATTTACTTATTGGAACAACACTTTCTGAATCAGGTTCTCTCACCGAGAGATTAGTATTTTGCAAAACATTTGGCTTGGTGACTTTCTTCAAGTCTTCCCATAAAGCTTCTTCTTTGATACCTGTTCGTTTGGCAACGAGCGATATAAAGTGCGACTGCTCTATAGCGCTCCCCAAAATACTAATCATGGGTAATATCTTTTGTTCTATTACCTTGCCAATTTTCCTACTATCTTTTTCTGTTTCTACTATGCGTCCCAAAAAATACTCAATGGCTGGCAAAGAATTTCTCAATATATTCTTCCAATCATCTGGAGATTTGCCAGCCACTTCTGCAGGATCACTATCTTTGGGTAATGGAGCAATTTTGACTTCAAGACCCAAAGATATACCGAGAATTGTAGACTTCTCTGAAGCCTTTTCCCCCGCTGAATCACCATCAAAGGCGAGAATAATTCTCGGTGAGAATCTTTTCAACCTTTCTAGATGTAAGGCGGTGAAAGCTGTACCAGAAGAAGCGACAGTGTTAGAAATCCCCACTTGGTGAGAGAGCAATAAATCCATCTGACCCTCCACCAAAACGGCGTAATTCTTGCGACGGATTTCATCTTTGGCCTTATTGAGACCGTAAAGAACTTGGCTTTTGGTAAAGAGAATTGTATCAGGACTGTTTAGATACTTTGGTTCTGTTTCCTTGGCCAAGGCCCTACCAGAGAAACCAATCACTTTCCCACCAACATCAAATAGTGGAAAAATAATTCTATCTCGGAAAACATCATAAGGCTCAGTCTTATCATCTTTTCTTTTAATAAGACCGGCCTTTAGGATAAATTCCTCTTTGTGCCCAATAGCCTTGAGGTGAGTATATAATTCTCTCCATGAAGCTTTGGCGTAGCCCAGACGCCAGATTTTAATACTCTCATCACTTAAACCGCGGCTCTTTAAGTATTTGAGAGCTTCTGGATTACTGGCTAATGAATTTTCAAAGAACAGCGTAGCTGACTCAAGGGTGTTATAAACTTGATCCTTCTCTGTTTTATTTTCACCTTGTTTGTACTCAAGCTCTATACCGGCTTTATCGGCCAAGAACTTGAGGGCGCCGCGGAAATCTAGACCTTCTAACTCTTCCACAAAAGTGAATATGTCCCCTTTGGCCCCACATCCAAAGCAATAGTAGCTCTGGCGGGCGGGAGAGATAAAGAATGAAGGTGTCTTTTCGTGGTGAAATGGACAGCAAGCTTTATAACTCGTACCAGCTTTTTCTATTTTGATATATCCAGAGATAACCTCTGCTATATCTAATCTGTCTTTGATGGTTTCTGTGTCGCCTCCCATATAAGTTTTTCTTTATGGCCACCTTTGAAACCTGTGCCGGCTGGAATTAGACGACCAATGATAACATTCTCTTTCAAGCCGACAAGATTATCTGCTTCTCCTCTAATAGAGGCTTGGATAAGAACACGAGGAGTGTGTTGGAATGATGCGGCAGAAAGGAAGCTGGAACGAGAGAGTGAGACATCAGAGATACCCATGATAACAGCATCACTCTTAACTTCCTGTAGACCCTTGGCCTTGAGGTCTCTGTTGATCAAGTTTACCTGCGCTAATTCAACCACTTCTCCGCGTGTTAGATTTGAATCACCGGCGTCTTTTACTTTGTGTCTTGAGAACATCTGGCGAACAATGAGTTCAATGTGTTTTCTGGATACAGCGGCACCTTGTAATTCATAAGGTTTAGAAACTTCATGAATGATATAGTTTTCTGTCTTTTCACGACCAGCATATTTGAATAGCTCGTCTAAATCAGCAGAACCATCTGTTAGGAAATCACCTCTCTTTACAGTCTGACCTTCTTTTACCAAAAGAGATCTAGAACCAGGGATAGTGTATTCGTTGTCCAACTTCTTACCCTTTACCTCACCTGCTTCTGGAGCAATAATAACTAGTTTGTCGTGACCCAAAACTTTAATCTCTGTCACCATACCATCCAAATGACTAAGAATGGCTGGGGTTTTAGGTTTTCGTTTCTCAAAGATTTCTTCCACACGAGGCAAACCTTGAGTCACGTCACCACCAACTGAAGCAGCTCCAGCCAAGTGTTTAGTGTTCATAGTAAGCTGAGTACCCGGCTCACCGATAGCTTGAGCTGCCACTGTACCGACAGCCTCACCGAGCTCTATCACCTTGTTGTTTCCAAGGTCCACTCCGTAACATTTAACACAAAGACCTTGAAGTGACTTACAGGTCAAAGGAGAACGGATATAAACTGATTCTATACCAGCATTATCTATTACCTCTACATCATTTTTGGTAACAAGATGACCTTTCTTGAATAGAACTTTGCCAGTAGAGTCTGCCAAATCGCTAGCGAGGAATCTACCTTTAATGTTCTTGGATAGAGGTATCTCAATACCAGAAGCTGTTTTCTTGTAGATAACAGTACCTTCTGAAGTACCACAATCATCTTCAATAACTATTTCATCCTGAGCAACATCAAACAACCTACGGGTAAGATAACCGGACTTTGCAGTGTTTAGAGCTGTGTCAGTAAGACCCTTACGGCTACCATGAGTAGTAATGAAGTATTCAAGAGGAGTAAGACCCTCTTTGTAGCAAGAAGTAATTGGGAACTCCAAAGCCTCTCCAGAAATGTTTTGAATAATACCCTTCATACCAACCATTTGGTTCAAGTTAGCAATAGAACCTCTGGCTTTGGAATAGTTAATATCGTAAACAGAATCTTTGGGAGATAGAGTAGCTGGAATAAGTTTCTCAACTTCTGATTTTACAGACTGCCATTTCTCAACTGACTTTACGATTCTTTCTTTCTCAGAAAGAAGACCTTCATTGTATTGAGACAATATTTCAGCTACAGCCTTATAGCCAGCGTCAATAATAACTTTCTTGCCTTCAGGAATCTTTACATCTCCAAGAGCCCAAGTAATACCAGAGCGAGTAGCATACTCAAAACCAAAGGTCTTAATTCTATCAATGATAGCTGGTACTTGATCCACTCCGTATCTTTCTAGAAGAACATCAATTAATTCGGAAACCTTCTTACCATCTACTTCTTGGTTTATAAACGGATAGTCTTTTGGTAACACACCGTTAAAGAGTAATCTTCCAACAGTAGTCTCAAACACCTTTCCTCCAAATTCGGCATACTTAGGACTGTCAGTAGGTAAAACCATAATCTTGGAACGCAAATCAACAGCACCAAATTCAGAAGCCATAATAGCTCTGTTTGGATTTTCATAATAACTTCCCTCTCCCTTTTCACCTGGAAGAATTCTAGTCATCCAGTAAATTCCAAGAACTACGTCTTGCTTAGGAGACACAACTGGTTCACCTGTACCAGGGCGTAAGATGTTTTTATTAGCAGCCATAATAAGACGAGCTTCTGCTTGAGCTTCATCTGATAGAGGCACGTGAACAGCCATCTGGTCACCGTCAAAGTCCGCGTTAAAGGCGCTACATACTAATGGATGAAGCTGGATAGCATTACCTTCAATAAGAAGGGGCTTAAAAGCCTGAATACCTAAGCGGTGAAGAGTTGGAGCACGGTTTAGAAGAACGAATCTATCACGAATAACATCTTCCAAGATAGCCCAAACTTCTGGAATAGCATCTTCTATAAGACGACGAGCGCCTGGAATGTTATAAGCCAACTCTTTCTTAAGAAGTTCCGAAATCACAAACGGTTTAAACAATTCAAGAGCCATGTGTTTAGGAAGACCACACTGATGCAATTTCAATTCGGGTCCAACCACAATCACAGATCTACCAGAATAATCTACTCGTTTACCCAAGAGGTTTTGTCTAAACAATCCTCTTTTACCCTTTAGGTTATCGGCCAGAGATTTAAGTGGGCGTCTTTGGGACTGATTACCTGCAATACTTGAATGTCTAACTGAGTTGTCTATAAGAGCATCTACTGCTTCTTGAAGAATTCTTTTTTCGTTTCTAAGAATAACATCTGGAGCATTAATTTCTTTGAGCTTCTTGAGACGATTGTTTCTGTTAATGACGCGTCTGTATAAATCGTTAACATCTGAAGTAGCATAACGACCACCATCCAAAGGCACCATTGGTCTAATAGCTGGAGGAATAACTGGAATACGAATCATGAACATCCACTCTGGTCTAATCTTGGAATTGATCATCCAACGAACATTGCTGATACGCTTATTAAGTCTTGGAATTTCTGTTGCTGGTGCCTTTTCAAGATTAGCTTCTAGTTCGGCTAGAAGTTTACTGAGATCTATCTTTTTTAGAATTTCATAGATAGCTTCCGCACCAATATTAGCTTCAAAAATAGTTGGGTATTTAACACTTGAACGATGGTACTCAACTTCGTCTAAAACCTTGCCTGGCACAAGTGACTCAATGTCTCTTTTGGTAGACATGGCGAGCTCTTTAAGAGCTGTTTTACTCTTTTCATCCTGAAGAGATTTTATTTTGGCTTTAAATTCTGAATCTAAATCTTTTAGAACCTTAGCCTTCTCGGTCTCTGAAACAGAAGTCACGATATAACCAGCAAAATAAACAACCTTTTCCAAATCTACAGCTGGAATACCCATAACTAGAGAAATACGAGATGGGACATTCTTCAAAAACCAGATATGAGCTACAGGGCTAGCTAACTCAATGTGGCCCATACGCTCTCTACGCACTATAGAGCGAGTAATCTCTACTCCACATTTTTCACAAACAATACCCTTGAAACGAATACCTCGGTATTTACCACAATAACATTCGTAGTCTTTGTCTGGACCGAAAATCTTTTCGTCAAAAAGACCGTTTCTCTCACTTCTTTGAGTACGGTAGTTAATGGTTTCTGGTTTGGTAACCTCACCATAAGACCACTCCTTGATACGCTCTGGAGAAGCAAGTTTGATACTTATGCTGTCAAAGTTATTAGCTTCGTTTGTTTTGTTTTTATAATTATTCATTGGTTTCAAGGTTATCTGGATTCTTCACTGTCTCCACATCTAGTGAGAGACCTCTGAGATTGTTTAGTAAGACATTGAATGAAGCTGGGAGATTTGGCTGAGGAATAACTTCTCCCTTAACGATGGCATCAAAGGCAGCTGATCTACCCAAAATATCATCGGACTTTATGGTTAACATTTCACGAAGTGTATAACCTGCTCCGTGACCAAGAAGCGCCCAAACTTCCATTTCTCCAAATCTCTGGCCACCATTTTGAGCTTTACCACCCAAAGGTTGCTGAGTAATAAGAGAGTATGGGCCAATAGAACGCATGTGAATCTTGTCTTCTACCATGTGGTGAAGTTTAAGAATATACATGTAACCAATAGCAATCTCCTGATCAAAGGCTTCACCGGTACGACCGTCAAACAATTTAGCCTTACCAGAAGCTTGGAAACCAGCCTTAACCAACTCGTCTTTAATTTCATCTTCAGTAGCGCCTGCAAATGGAGGCACTATAGCTTGATAATTCAAAGTATGAGCCGCTAGTCCAAGATGCATTTCAAGAATCTGACCCAAATTCATACGAGATGGCACACCAAGTGGAGTAAGAATAACATCTATAGGAGTACCATCAGCCATAAATGGCATATCTTCTGCTGGTAAGATTTTGGAGATAACCCCCTTGTTACCGTGACGACCAGCAAGCTTGTCACCAACGCTTACATTTCTCAATTGAGCTACTTGAACATGGATTTGTTTCAAGATACCTGAATCAAGTTTGTCCCCCTTCTCTCTACTGAAAACCTGAACAGAAATAACTCTACCGCGTTTACCACCCTCCATTCTCTTGGATGTATCTTTAACATCACGAGCCTTCTCACCAAAGAGAGACCTTAGTAGTCTTTCTTCTGGAGTAAGTTGTGATTCACCTTTGGGAGTAATCTTACCAACCAAAATATCTCCGGAACGAACTTCGGCACCAACGCGGATAATACCGTCTTCGGCTAAATTCTTTAGTTTGGATTCACCAACATTAGGAATATCGCAAGTAGTCATTTCTGGACCAAGTTTGGTATCACGAACATTAATAGTGAACTCTTCAATGTGAATAGAGGTAAATTTACTCTTTTCTACAAGTCTTTCTGAGATAATAATCGCGTCTTCATAGTTTGCACCAGACCAAGACATGAAAGCCACTAAAACATTTTGCCCAACAGCCATTTGTCCTCTATCTGATGACGATGTGTCAACAAGTACTGCTCCCTTCTTTACTTTCTGACCAAGTTCCACTGATGGTCTCTGGTGGAAAGCGGTAAAGTTGTTAGTCATAGAGAAGTTCACCAATGGGAAAGCATATTCTTTACCCTTAGAATCCTTAACTACAACCTTGCGAGCATCCACCTTGGAAACTGTACCGTCTACGGGTGAGAAGATGACTCTTCCTGTGTCACGAATAGCCACTTCTTCAACGCCGGTAGCTACCAACGGAACTTCTGGCAAAATACATGGAGTACCCTGCTTCTGCATGTTTGAACCCATGAGTGCACGGTTAGCATCATCGTGATTCAAGAATGGAATCATAGAAGTAGCGATTGAGAAAGCTTGGTTTGTGGCGACATCTATAAAATGAACCTGATTCTTAGGCACCACCATTGGAGCACCACCTGATCTAACTTCAACTGTCTCTAAGGTAATTTTGTCATCTTCTACAGGAGTCGCAGCGTGAGCAATGTTAAAGTTCTCTTCTTCAAGAGCATTTAGATATTTTATTTCACCAGTAATTTTACCATCCTTTACCACAGCATAAGGAGTCTCTATCATGCCAAAATCATTGATTCTGGAGTAAGCTGATAAACGCAAAATAAGACCAATGTTTGGACCTTCTGGAGTCTGAATTGGACAAAGTCTACCATAGTGAGACGGGTGCACATCACGCACTTCATAACCAGCACGAGTACGACTAAGTCCGCCTGGACCTAGAGCAGAGACGGTTCGCAAGTGCTCAAGTTCTTCAAGGGCATTAATCTGTTGCATGAACTGTGAAAGCTGGTAAGTGGTGAAGAATTCCTTAATTCTAGCCTGGAGAGGTTTAGGAGAAATAAACTGTACTGGCAAGGTGACATCTGTATCAATGGTAGACATTCTGTTCTGAATGTTTCTCTTGATTTGTGCCATACCAACACGAATCTTTTGCTGGAATAATTCACCAACAAATCTCACTCTACGAGAACCTAAATGGTCAATGTCATCCTCCTTAACACCTGGGGTGACATTAAGATGAGCGATGTGAGAAATAATAAGAATAAGATCATCAAGAGAAAGTGTGCGACGATCAGCCTCCTTGCCACTGTCTTTAATACCAAAGCGATTGTTAAATCTAAATCTACCCACTCTTGATAAATCGTATCTATCGGTTTCAAAGATTGAATTAACAAATTCCTTGGCATTATCTGCTGCAGCCAAATCTCCATCTCTTAATCTTTTGTGAATTTCTATACAAGCCTCTTCTGTATTAGTAGTGTGATCCTTGGCTAGGGTCTTCTCAATAAATGGCTTTACTTCTGGCTTACCAGAGAATAGTGAAAGTATTTTATCGTTACTAGAAACACCGAAAGCTCTCAAAAGAGTAGTAGCAGAAAACTTTCGCTTGCGATCAATACGAACATAGATAGTGTTATCAAGATCAGTCTCAAATTCAATCCATGCCCCTCTATTAGGAATAATCTTGGCACCAAAAGTCTTCTTACCTTTAATATCTTGAGAAGTAAACGAAACTCCTGTAGAACGAGCCAGCTGTGGCACAATAACTCTTTCAATACCTGAAACAATAAAAGTACCGTGAGAAGTCATGAGTGGAAAATCCGCCATGAAGATTTCCTGCTCCTTCTCGGTGTTCATAATTAAGTTTTTAAGTTTTACACGCACCTTTAAAGGAGCCTCAAATGAAAGCTTCTTTTCTTTGGCTACATATTCGTCAAATTTAGGTTGAGAGAGCTCAAAATCCACGAAATCTAATTCAAACTTCTTTTCAGAAAAATCTTTAATAGAAGAAAATTCTTGGAAAACCTCTTTAAGACCCTTTTCAATCAACCAATTAAAAGACTCTATTTGTGGGCTAACAAGATTAGGAACATCTGTTAACGGCTTACGGAAGCGACCGAAATATCTCTTGGGCATGACTTCTTGAGTATTTTTTGCCTGAGATGAATGAGTAGTTTTATCCATATAACAACAAATTTGAAACACGCACGCTAGTTGCGGGTTTCTTAGAAGATTAAATATTAAATTAAAAGAAACGAAAGAATTCTGCCCCCCCCTAAAACATTTGCCAGTGCAAATGTTCGGGCGACTAATTCCATTGGGAATTAGTTTAGCCTAAACTACTTCGTTTCTGCCATAACTCAATCGAGGCGAAGTTGGTCCGTATGTTACTCCAATCTCTTCATCCTGTCAACATCTTACTGTGATACACCAAGCCCAGACGCCAAGCCCACCCCTTGGTAGTTATTCCCAGCTTACCAAGGGGTGGGCTTGGCAGGGTTTATTTAAAGCTATTTTCCGCTATTTTCCCATATTTCCCCTAAAATCCTCTAAAACATACCTTGTGGATGCTTGAACGACTAATTTAATTGAGAATTGGTTTAGCTTTTTTATTCTTCCACTCCTCTACTTTGGCTTGATGTCCAGAAAGTAAAACCTTGGGAACCTTATATGATTTGCCTTTGTGAATAAATACCTCTGGTCTTGTGTAAACTTCACCAGAATAAGCTCTTTTTTCTTCTAAAGAATCAAAATTGCCCAACACTCCAGATACTTGTCTAGATATCACATCTATCATAATCATGGCTGGCAATTCTCCACCAGTTAGAACAAAGGGGCCGATAGAAACGGCTTCAGTTTTAAAAACCTTTCTCACTCTAGCATCTATACCTTCATACCGACCTGAAATAATAATGATGTTTTTATATTTTTTAGCACAAGTGGTAGCATAAGCATTTGTAAACTGTTTACCACTTGGCGATAAGAATATTATTTTAGTAGAAGCAGAAATTTTCTTACTTCCTACTCCTTTCTCCTTACTCCTAATCAATGCTGCTTCTATTGCTTTGATTACAGGCTCGGCCTGAATAACCATACCTGGACCACCAGCATAAGGAGGCCTATCAATTCTTTTATTTTTATCTTTTACAAAATCTCTGGGGTTATAAAAAGAAACTTTTATCTTCTTGTCTTCTATGGCTCTTTTTAAAATAGATTCTCCAAGGTAAGACTCAAAGGCCTTGGGAAACAAGGTGATAACATGAAAATGCATATTTAAATTCTTAATTAAGATCTAGATCGTCCATTGCCTCATCTAGGGTCTTGGAATTTTGAGTAGTGTTAGAGGAAGTAGGTGGGCGCCACAAGTCAGCTCCAAGAGGCTCGTTTATCTTCAAGTTAATGCGGGAATTATTTTTCATACCTACGACTCTCAATAAAATTCTTATAGCTTTGGCAGTGTTACCAGCACGACCAATAATCTTACCCATATCTTCCCTGTTTACATCTAGAGTCATTAAAACTCCCATTTCGTCTACAGTCCTTTTGATCTTCACATCATCGGGATGAGTAACCAGGGCTTTTACAACATATTCTAAGAATTGGACATCATCAATCATGAATTTATTTAAAATAGAACTAATAGAACTATTAGAGTAGCTTACCAAAAACAGAAGTTTTGGCTATATTTATTGTACTACTTCTTCAGGTTCGTTAGAAGCACCATCTTCTTTGACTGGATTAGCCTCTGGCTCAGGAGTAGATTCTGTTCTCGGAGCATCTTCTACCTTAACTTCAACTTCTGGAACAATCTCTGGGATAACTTCTTCCGCAACAGGTTCTGGAGCTTGTTCTACTGGGGCAGAAGCTTCTTCGGTTGAAACAGGAGTTGGTACAGGAGCCTCTTGTTTAGCCTCTACTACTGGTTCTGCGGGAGCCTTTTTAGAAATAGCTGAAACATTAATCTTCTTACCTTGAATAATCTTATGAGTTACGAGTAGGTTGTGTACTGTGTCTGTAGGAATAGCACCTTGTGAAAGCCAATGCTTAACTCTATCGGCATCTATAGAATCTATAGATTTTCTAGGATCATAAGAGCCCAAGATTTCTGTGAAGCGACCGCTCTTAGAGCTGTTTTTAGAGTCAGTTAAAACTACACGAAAAGCTGGTTCATGTATCCGTCCGACTCTTTGTAACCTGATTTTTAACATGGGGGTACTGTAGCAGAGAAAGCTTATGAAGTAAAGCTATATTATATCTATAAATCCCTTTCGGCCTCCAGAAATTCCTCTATATCTCCATCTAGAACCTTTTCCACATCTCTCACCTCCACATCGGTCCTGTGGTCTTTAACCATTTTATAAGGATGTAAGACATAAGAGCGTATTTGGTTTCCCCACTCTATTTGAGTAGTTTTTGAAACATACATACCTTTTTCCTTGGCTATCCTTTCTTCTTCTAGAAGTTTATAAAGTTTAGCCTCAAGCATAGTCATGGCCTTTTCTTTATTCTGCGCTTGAGATCTTTCACTTTCTACATGGACAGATAAATTAGTAGGAATATGTACCAGTCTTACTGCTGTCTCTCTTTTATTAACATTTTGACCACCTGGTCCACTAGATTTAGAAAGCTCTACTTTAATATCTTCTGGTGGAATTTTTAATTCATCTGGTTTTTCAAATTTAGGTATAACCTCTACCATAGAAAATGATGTGTGACGAAGTGACTTGGCATTAAATGGAGAGATGCGAACTAGACGATGTACACCAGATTCATTTTTGATAGTGCCATAAACTCCGCCAGTTGGCGGATTACCATCTATATCCAAAGTAATATTTCTATAACCACCGTGATCATTAGTGTTCTCATGAAGAGTTTTATATGACCACTTCTTCTTATCAAAAAACTTCAAATACATTTCCAAAAGAATTCTAGAAAAATCTTCGGCATCATCCCCTCCTGCTCCAGAAAATATAGTCATGATAGCCCCACCCCTATCGTATTTACCTACCCCCTCTAATTCATCCTTTAGATTTTGAAGTTCTTTAATAGTAGCTTGGGCCTTGTCTTTGAGAGCCCAAAAATCTGCCGAAGACATTTCTTCTTCTATCTTGGAAATTTTATTTTGTATTTCTTCTTTTGAGATCATGTTGGAGCCGAAGGCCGGAGTCGAACCGGCGACTTACCCCTTACGAAAGGGTTACTCTACCAGCTGAGTTACTTCGGCAAGTTATATAATACAATTATATCTTAATGTGAGCTAAACCAATTCCATGTGGAATTGGTTACTCAAATGTTTGCACTAGTGATGTTTTAAGGCTACCCGGCAAATTTATTTGTTTAGGGTCGCCCGAACATTTGCACTGGCAAATGTTTTAGGG